>Ga0265295_1005934_pt1 | contig 15150 bp, 12 predicted proteins | sample Munlansysbiofilm_FD_192503 | JGI IMG/M metagenome (GOLD analysis project Ga0265295, IMG submission 192503) | Leachate microbial communities from a municipal landfill in Southern Ontario, Canada - Methane capture system biofilm | ecosystem: Engineered > Solid waste > Landfill > Unclassified ... | reverse complement strand
CCGGAGCAGGGCGACATCATTGTTTTCGAATTCCCCGAAGATCCTTCCAAAGATTTCATCAAGCGCGTTATCGGCGTCCCCGGAGACGTCATCGAGATCCGGGACAAGAAGGTCTTCCGCAACGGCGTGGAGCTGCAGGAGTCCTACATTCAGCATGTGGACTCCTCCACGTCCGTGCCCCGGCGCGACAATTTCGGACCGGTCATGGTGCCCGAGAACAAGTACTTCGTCATGGGCGACAACCGCGACGAATCCTATGATTCGCGCTTCTGGGGTTTCGTGGAACGCAACACCATCGAAGGCAAGGCGCTCATCCTGTACTGGTCCTGGGCCAGCCTGACCGATATCCGTTGGGAACGCATCGGGCAGCTGGTGGAGTAGGCATGATCGCCAAGGTCTCCACCGCCGCTTTGCTGGGAATCGACGGATTCTCCATCGAGCTTGAGGTGGACCTGGCGCGTTCGGGCATGCCGGCCTTCATCATGGTCGGCCTGGCCGAGGGCGCGGTGCGCGAGGCCAAGGAGCGCGTTTTTTCGGCGCTCAAGAATTCGGGCTTCAAGCTGCCGCCCAGCCGCATCACCGTGAACATCGCCCCGGCCGATATCCGCAAGGAGGGCTCGGGCTATGACCTCCCCCTGGCCCTGGGCCTTCTGGCCGGGGCCGAAGTCATCGATCAGCGCAAGCTCTCCGGTCTGTATCTGGCCGGGGAGCTTTCGCTTTCCGGAGAGCTCAAGCCCGTGCCGGGCGTTTTGCCCCTGGCCCTGCGGGCCCGCGAAGCGGGGGCGCGAGGCATGATCGTGCCCGAAGCCAACGGCAGGGAGGCCGCCGTGGTGCAAGGCCTGCCGGTTTTTGGCTGCAAGAGCCTGGCCCAGGTCGTGCGCTTCGTGCTTGGCGAGGAAAGTCTCGATCCGCTGGTTTGCGACGTGGAGGGGCTGTGGGCCGAGCGTGAGCACTTCTGGCGCGACTTCTCCGAGGTCAAAGGCCAGGAGCGGGCCAAGCGGGCCATCGAAATCGCCTGCGCCGGCTCGCACAACATGCTTTTCATCGGTCCTCCGGGCAGCGGCAAGACCATGCTTTCGAGCCGCATCCCCACGGTTTTGCCCCCCTTGAGCTTCGACGAAGCCCTGGAGGTGACCAAGGTCTATTCCGTGGCCGGGAAGCTGCCTGCGGACCAGCCCCTGGTGGTGACGCGGCCTTTCAGATCTCCGCATCACACTATTTCCGATGCGGGTCTGATCGGCGGCGGGCACTATCCGCGTCCCGGAGAACTCTCCCTGGCGCATCGGGGCGTGCTCTTTCTGGATGAACTGCCCGAATTCAAGAAGCATGTCCTTGAAGTCCTGCGCCAGCCCCTGGAAGAGGGCCGCGTGACCATTTCGCGGGCCGCCGTGTCTCTTGAATATCCCGGCGACGTCATGCTTGTGGCGGCCATGAATCCCTGCCCGTGCGGCTATCTGGGCGACGAGAAGCATCACTGCTCCTGCACGCCCATCCAGATCCAGCGCTACCGCTCCCGCCTTTCGGGGCCGCTCCTGGACCGCATCGACCTGCATGTGGAGGTTCCGGCCGTGCCGTACCGCGATCTGAAGCAGGAACAGGGCAGCATCAGCTCCGCCGTCATGCAGGAACGCATCAACGCCGCCCGCAAGGTGCAGCGGGAGCGCTATGCCGGACTGCATTTTTCCTCCAACTCCGAACTCTCCGGCAAGTGGCTGGAACGTTTCTGTCCTCTGACCGCCCAAGAGCACGATTTCCTGGAAGGCGCGGTGCAGCGCCTGGGCATGTCGGCACGGGCCTTTGTGCGCGTGTTGCGCATCTCCCGCACCATCGCCGACCTGGCCGGAGACGACACGCTCACGGTCACCCATCTGGCCGAAGCCATCAATTATCGGGGCCTGGACCGCCAGAGCCGGGAATAAGGCGTTGTCCGGGTGGGTTGTCAGCGTGCGGGCCATTGGTGTAGGCTTGGCGCATGAATTTTTACTGGAGGAGTCGAACATGAGCTCTGTTTTTGACGATCGTGCCTACCGGGGCACTCTGACCCGCCGGGACTTCATCAAGCTTTCCGCCCTGGCCGCCGTGTCCACGGCCGTGGCCGGATGCGCGGCCAATCCCGTGACCGGGCAGAGCCAGCTCATGCTCATGGGCGAAGGCGAGGAAATCCAGGTCGACAGGGCCAATTCGCCGCATCAGTTTTCCGCCGACTACGGCCTGAGCCAGGACACGGCCCTGAACGCCTACGTGAGCGGCGTGGGCGCTCGTCTGGTCCGGGTCACGCACCGCGCGCACATGCCGTACGCATTCAACGTCGTGAACGCGACATATGTGAACGCCTACGCCTTTCCAGGGGGAAGCATCGCCGTCACGCGCGGCATTCTGGCCGAGCTGGACAGCGAAGCCGAACTGGCCGGGCTGATCGGCCATGAGCTCGGGCACATCAACGCCCGACACACGGCGGCGCGCATGTCCAAGAGCAAGATTCTGGGCGCGCTGGTGGGCGGTGCTTCGCTTATCGCCGGTACGGCCAGCCAGAGCCTGGGCAATCTGGCGGGGACCGTGGGCGGGCTGGGGGCCAGCCTGTTTCTGGCCAAATACAGCCGCGAGGACGAGCGGCAGGCGGACGAACTGGGCATGGAATACATGGTCGGCGCAGGCTACACGCCTCAGGGCATGGTCGGGCTTATGGACGTGCTGCGTTCCATGAGCAAGCGTCAGCCCAGCGCCATCGAGGCCATGTTCTCCTCGCATCCCATGAGCACCGAACGTTACGAAATGGCCGTGGCCCGATCGCGCACCCGTTTCGGCGGCAGCGGGAATCTGCCGGACTACCGGGAGCGCTACATGGACTCCACGGCAAGGCTGCGCACGCTTCGTCCCATGTTCAAGCTGTTTCAGGAAGGGGACAAGGCCATGGCCGCCAGGGAATACGCCGTTGCCCAGAGCCGCTACGCCGAGGGCCTGAAGCTGTCTCCCAATGACTATGCCGGGCTGGTCATGATGTCCAAGTGCATGATCGCCCAGAAGAACGGCAAGGGAGCCGCAGACTATGCGGCCCGGGCCAAGCGGGTCTATCCCGCCGAGGCCCAGGCCCAGCACATGCACGGCGTGGCCTCCATCCTCAACAAGGATTATGCTGCGGCGCTGGCCGATTTTTCGGCTTACGAGCGGATCCTGCCCGGCAATCCCTCGACGGTTTTCATGAAGGGCTTTTCCTACGAGGGCATGAAGAACAAACAGAACGCGGCTCAGGAATACCATCGCTACTTGAAAGCCGTGACCCAGGGCGAAATGGCCCAGCACGCCTATTCCAGGCTAAAAACCTGGGGATACCTGTAACCCTGGCGGCTCACTATCAAAAGAGGCCATTCGGGAACGGGTGGCCTCTTTGTTTGAGGGATATATGCAGATAAAGATACTCGTTTTGACGGTTCTGTTCGCGTGCCTCTTCAGTCTGGGCAACCTCGCCGTGGCCGAAGAGGCCCAGCCGGTTCCTGAGAGCGTGACGGTTCTCTCCTCTTTTTTTCAGACCAAGGTCAAGGAAGTGGCCGATCTGCAGAGAGATATGGATTTTTTGCAGGCAGCCCTCGAAACGCAGGAGGAGGGCTTCAAGGCCGCCCTGGATTCTGCCCGCAGTCGTCTGCAGACTCTTGAGATCATGGCCCGGATGGTCAAGACGAACCCGTACGACATGCGCGTGGCCCTGGCCGAGGCCACATACCTGCAGCTGACCCTGACCAAGGATTCCCAGCCCCTTGAGGCCCTGGCCAAGGAGATAGGGTCGAAGGCGGTCACCATCGATGCCCTGCAGGAAGACTTGGAGCGCAAATGGGCCTCGGGCCTGGATAAATCCGTGCGTGACGACGTCCAGGGCATGCGCAAGAGCGTCGCTGCCGTGGACAGGCAAGCGCAGGATTTACGGACCCGGGTGGACAAGCTGCAAGCTCAGATGGTCGAAATCCAGACCCGCACCGCCGAATGGGTTGCCACCTTTCAGGCCCAGTTGCCCATGATCTGGAGAGCGGAGTTTTTGGACGCCAAGGACTTCCGGCTGCTGCCCGCAACCGGCGCGGACGTCCGCAAGGATCTCGTGGACTGGTTTTCGAACCTGAGGGTTCTGTTTATCAGCCAGTATTCTTCCGTGGCCCAGGAGCGCGAAGACTGGGTCGGCATGTTCGTGCTTTTCTGGCTGCCCTTTATCTTTATTGGCTTTGCCGCCTATCGATTTCTGGAGGGCGTGTTTGAAAACGCCCGCGCGGGCGGACGAATGACCTCGGCCTTCGGCATTCTCTGTCTGTCCCTGGCGCTGTCCCTGCTGGCCGCTTTTCTCGCCGGGCAGGTCAAGCAGACCTCCCTGCTGCTGGTCGCCACGCATGTGCTCATGCTGCTCGGGGTACAGGCCCTGGCCTGGGTTTTCCGCAACGTGCGGGGGCGGTTGCAAAAAGACAGTTTGCAGCCGTTGCTGCCGCTGGTCTTTTTGTCCCTCAGCGTGGCGGTGCTGGATATCCTGCGCCTGCCCCAATGGATGGAGCATCTCGCCTGGGTGTGTCTGGTGGTGCTCAGCAGTCTTTTTTTCGGGATGATCCAGCCCGAACTGCGCTATGAACGCCTCATCCGGCGGGTGCATCCCTATGCGATGGCGATCCTGGTGGCCGTGGCCGTGCTCGGCTGGGGCAATCTGGCCGTGCTGGCCAGCACCCTGTGGGGCGTGCTGGCCTTGGCGGTGCAACTGGGGATCGGCGCATCGAGCGTGGTGCGGGTGGTGTTCGAAAAACTCGACAAGACCGGCTTCAAGGCGCTGGTGGCGGATCTGGCCGTGACCTTCCTGACGCTTTTTGTCTGGCTGTTCGTGGTGCTCGGGGTCATGGCCTGGATCTCGATCAACCTCGGCACCAACGTTGTTTATGAAAAGCTGTCGACACTGGAATTGAACTGGGGCGACTTCTCCTTCAATTTTCTGCGACTTGGCGTTGTCCTTCTGCTGTTTCAGGTTGTCCGTTCCCTGGCCCTGGCCTGGAAAACGGTCCTTGATAGCGAGAATCTGCGCTGGAAAAATATCGATCACGGCGCGGCGGCTTCGCTCCAGCGCATCGGGATCTATTGCTTGTGGCTGCTCTATGGCCTGTTGACCGTGAATCTGCTCGGCATCAGCCTGACCAATTTCGCGGTCATCGCCGGTGGTCTTTCCGTGGGTATCGGTTTCGGCATGCAGGCCATCTTCAGCAACTTCATCAGCGGACTCATCCTGCTCTTTGACCGGGCCATTCAGGCCGGGGACGTGATCGAGGTCAACGGAGTCTGGGCCAAGGTCATGAGCGTGAACATCCGCAACACCGAGGTCCAGACCTTCGAAAACGCCAAGATCTTTTTGCCCAACTCGACCCTTATCGCCAACCAGGTCACCAACTGGACGCACCGCAACGATGTGCGCATCCGGCGGGACGTGCTTGTGGGCGTGGCCTACGGATCTGATGTGCAGCTGGTCAAGAAGATCCTGCTGGAGGCGGCCTCCGATCATCCTGCCGTCATGTCGAGCCCCGAGCCCTGGGTCATTTTCAACGATTTCGGGGCCAGCTCCCTGGATTTCATCCTGCGTTTCTGGGTGCGGCATGTTGATTTTGCTCTCTCCTCGTGTTCGGAGATTCGCGAAATCATCGAAGCCAAATTCCGCGAGCACGGCGTGGAGATTCCTTTTCCGCAGATGGATGTGCATATGCGTCCCGGTGACGGGGTGCTGCAGGTCAACGCTAAAGAATAAGTCTCCGCTGACTCGAATAAAAAGGGCCGTCCTTCCGGTGAGGGGCGGCTCTTTTTTTTGTGGCGCGGCAGGTTGCGCGGCGTGATGTTCGTATGCGCCTGCAAGCAGGAAATGCACAACCGGGAACATGCCGAATCATTTAAAAACAGGTTTTGAACACGTTAGGAACACGATTGGCAACAGGACGTGGCCGAAAATTATGAGTGTGTATATTTGTAGATAACAGTGATAATATGCTGAAATAAAATATTTAGTTAGGAATATTGCTTTGGATTTTTTGCTTCGAAACGGATGAGCATGTTCAAATATCGACGTAAAAGACAGAACATCGCGTGCCGTGGAGTTTTGAACACGAAGCGAACAGTTCCGGAGCGTTGAGATGCCTGCGACGCTGACGGTGCCGTGTAGCGTGTCCGCAATGTTGCTAAATCAGCTAACTATTCGAAATAGAAGTATTTGATATTGACATGTCGGGTCTGCCGATGGAGGGAGGCCAGGGCGGATTGCGTCCGAAATTACCGCGCGTCAAAGCGTGTCTGTTTGTGCGTAACTTTTTTTATATTTTGAAATAATTGTTTATTTTTTGAACATTGGCGTCATTCACGCCATGTGAATGTGAATTGGCAACACGGATGGCCTTGCATGATGGTTTGCGAGCGCCGCATGGACAGGCAAGGGCTGTAGCCGCTGGCGAACGGCTCATCGCGGGCGCAGGAGAGGATGAAGCCAAGCTCGGGGTTCAGGCCCATGCCGGCATAGGCGCGTGCGTAGGCGCAGTGCGTGACGGCGAAGGTGAGAGTGGAACCGGTCAGGCGGACGTCCTTTATGGTCAGGGCGTCATCTTCCTGCCAGCGTTCAAGGATCGTTGCGAAATGTTCCAGGGTCGGCCCATGCGGGGCCAGGCGGGCAAATGCCTGGCCCGCGGTCATGGCGTCGGCCTGAATGGCATCGGTGAGAATTTTCGTGGCCGACTCCGGGCCCACGTTTTCCAGCAGGGAATTCCAAATTCGGGCGACAAGTCCGGCCTGGGCCGTGCGCGCGGCGATCATGCTCATGGGGCCTCTTTGCTTTCGGTGGATACTGGGATACTGGGCGGATAATGTTCACAATGGATGTTCCCGCATGTTTTCGGGAAAGCGATTTCCCCGCCCAAGGCCCGGTTTTGGAGGACATGGACAGCTCCGTACTGGACGAAGCCGGCCGCAGCGCCCTGCTTTGCCGGACCTGTGGCCAACCCGTGACCCGCCTCCGGGACCGGATCGCAGTGGGTGGAAAGCATGTGCATGCCCTGTTCAACCCCGCGGGCATCCTTTTCGAGGTCGGCTGCTTTGGCCAGGCTCCGGGATGCCGTTTCGAGGGGGAATTCACCCATGCCTTCACCTGGTTTGCGGGTTACGCGTGGCGTTTCGCCATGTGTCGCCGCTGCGCCGCCCATCTGGGATGGGAATACCGCGGCGCGGACGGCGGATTTGCGGGGTTGATCATGGCCGAACTGCGGGAATCGCAGTCATGACTTGTCTTTATCTTTGGGCTGCAGACCGCAGCTCTTCGATGCCGGGCCTCAGCCCTGAATGCCGATTTTCGGAAACACGACCTTGACCAGCACCACCCAGATGCCGACCAGAAGCAATATGTACAACAAGCTTTCCATTCCAACCTCCCTGACGTTGCGTCCTGACTTCTTGTCATGCGCACGCCGGGGGGCGGAGTCAACATGCAGGGGCAAAATCCGGGTATGAGCGCGACGGATTCCATGCCCGCGTGCGGTCTGCCCGACCTCGTGGACGCCCATTGCCACCTGCAGGACGGCTTTTTGCGCCACGCCCTGGAGCCGGCCTTGCTTCGGGCCCGCCTCGCCGGGGTGCGCATGATGTGCTGCAACGGCACCCACGAGGGGGACTGGCGGTATGTGCTGGGGCTTGGGCGCAGCCACGCCGACATCTGCGTGTCCCTGGGTCTGCACCCCTGGTATGTGGGAGAGCGGGGAGGCGATTGGCTGGCGCGACTTGAAGAGCTGGTGGCGGACAATCCCGTCGGGATAGGCGAGATCGGTTTGGACAACGCCTTGGAGGCGCGCAACGACGGCGAGCAGGAAGAGGTTTTTCTTGCCCAGATGGAGCTGGCTGTGCGTTACAGGCGTCCGGTGACCATCCACTGCCGCAAGGCCTTCGGCCGTCTGACGGAACTGGTCGGGGCCATGCGCGAGAAGCCACCGTATATGATGCTGCATGCCTACGCCGGGTCTCATGAGATGGTCCCGGTGTTCGAAAAGCTGGGCTTTTACATTTCCATCTGCGCGTCCATCACCAGGACCGCGAACCGCAAGGCGCGTACGGCCTGTGTCCAGGTTTCGCCCGACAGGCTGCTGGTGGAGTCCGACAGCCCGGCCATCGCGCCCGTGGGCGTGGATTTCGAGCGCAACGAGCCGGCCTATCTGCCCATGGTGGTGGAGGTGCTGGCGGAGTTGCGCGGGGAAAGGCCGGAGGAGGTGGCGGCGCGGACGGCGGCCAATGCGCGGCTGTTTTTCCGGTGTTGCGCGGGCGGGGACGCGGCTGCGGAATGAAACGTAGGGGCAGGCCTACGTGCCTGCCCTTGCCTTTGTGTGACGGTCTGCCTACGGACCGTGAAAACAGAACGGCCAGGCGGGCGCTGGGCATGCCCGTGTGTGGTCGCGCGGCGGCCTGTGGGTCCGTTCCGCCCGCGCCGTATCGAAACTCCTTCGCCGGCCTCGTAAGGGCCAATCGCCGCCCCATGAACGACGGCTAGTTTTTCGGGCGGCCCGCGACGATTGCCCCAACGATGCCAGGCTCAGTCAGACAGTCGATCCGTCGCGGGCGGAACGGACCCACAGGCCGTTGACCGGGTCGATTTTTGAAGAATGGCTTCATGGTGTAGCGTCACCGGATGACCCGTAGGGGCAGGCCTGCGTGCCTGCCCTGGCCTGCGTGCCTGCCTGAACCCTCTATTGGAGAGCGATTTATGATGCGATTCGCCCGGACCATGCAGCTTATCGGCGAGGAAGGGTTGACCAGGTTGCAAGGTGCCACAGTGGCCGTATTCGGACTGGGGGCCGTGGGGTCCTATGTGGTCGAGGCCCTGGCTCGGGCCGGGGTGGGACGGCTTGTGCTTTTCGACCATGACACGGTGAGCCTCTCGAATATCAACCGCCAGCTCTTCGCCTTGCAGTCCACCGTGGGCCTGCACAAGGCCGAGGTCGCCAAGGCGCGGGTGCTGGACATCAACCCGGATTGCGACGCCCTGGCGCGGGTGCAGTTCGTGGACGGCGACAACGTGGCTGGATTGCTGGAGTCGCGTTTCGACGTGGTCGTGGACGCCATCGACGGTGTCAACTCCAAGGTCAACCTTATTGTGGCGGCCCGCGAGAAGGGGCTGGAGGTGGTGGCGAGCATGGGCGCGGCGGCCAAGCTCGATCCGTCCAAGATTAAGGCCGCGGACATCTCCAAGTCCTTCATGTGCCCCCTGGCCCAGATCATCCGCAAGCGGCTGCGCCGCCGGGGCGTGACAGCGGGCGTGCGCTGCGTCTTTTCGACCGAGGCCGCGCAGAACAAGAACGAGCCCGTCATCGAGGAAGCGCCGGAGCAGGGCGTCAGCGGTCGGCCGCGTGCGCCCATCGGCTCCATCTCCTACCTGACGGGCATGTTCGGGCTGTTCGTGGCCAGCGAGGTTGTGCGCGTCCTGCTCGGCGGGTTAGAACCCGTCAACTGCGATAAAGACACCAAGGGGGAAGAATGAGGGTTCGTGCGGCTCTCCTGTGCATCGCGTTGCTGCTGTTTTCCTGTTCCTCCAACCAGGACTGGCGTACGGCCAGCCGGGAATCGGCCGGAATCGCGCCCGATCCGGCCCAGACCCCGGAGGCCGTGCTGCATGTCTATGGCGCCGACGCCTGGGGTTGGCGCGGCTGGTTCGCCATCCATACCTGGGTCGCGGCCAAGCGCACAGGCGAGGATTCCTATACGGTCTATGACGTGGTGGGCTGGAGGGCTTCCAGGGGCAATCCGGTCGTACGCATCGCCAAGGATGCTCCGGATCGTTACTGGTACGGAGCCACGCCCCGCTTGCTCAAGGAGCTGAAAGGACCGGGCGTGGATGCGGTGATCGACGACGTGGAGCGGGCCGCGAGAAATTATCCGTGGCCCAAGGAATACAAGGCCTTCCCCGGTCCCAACAGCAACACCTTCGTGGCCTGGATCGGGAAGCAGGTGCCGCAGCTGGAACTCGACCTGCCCTTTTCTGCCATAGGCAGCGGGTACGCGGATTCGCAGTGATTGTTGTCTGAAGGCTGCCCACCGCGAAAAGGGTTCTTCAAGTTGTCATCTTCGCGTCGTGAATTCGTCTACATATTGGGGTCATAGGGAAAAAAACGTTCACTCAAAGGAGATCCCCATGCACCCAGCATTCCGCTTCAAGGTTTCGGGATTAGCTTCCCGATTCATTCTGTCCTTCTTTGTTGTTCTGTATCTGGCCCAATCCGTTCTGGCTGCCGAAGCCAAGTACGTATTCCTCTTCATCGGCGACGGCATGAGTGTGTCCCAGGCCAGCGCCGCGGAAATGTACAAGGCCGCCCTGAAAGGCGAAGCCAGAGCCGGTGTCGAGAAGCTCAACTTTTCTACGTTTCCGTCCCAGGGCATGACCACCACCTATTCCAGCGAATCCCTTATCACCGACTCCGCCGCTGCCGGAACGGCCATCGCCTGCGGCGTGAAGACCTACAACGCCGGCGTTGGCGTTGACGTCGACGGCAAGTCCATGCCCAGCTTTGCCGAAATGGCCCGCGATGCAGGCATGAAGGTCGGTATTGTCAGCAGCGTGTCCCTGGATCACGCCACCCCTGCCTCTTTCTACGCTCACCAGAAGAGCCGCAAAAGCTACTACGAGATCGGCCTGGAATTGGCCGCCAGCAAGTTCGATTACTTCGCCGGCGGCGGTTTCGTTGATCCCGAAGGCAAGAAGTCCAAAAAGGAAGGCGACAAGGTTCATGTGGTCGAGGCCATCAAAAAGGCTGGTTACTCCTTTGTCAACGACAAGGCCGCCTTCGAAGCCCTGAAGTCCGGCACCAAGGCCGTGGTAGTCAACCCCAGGCTCCAGGATGAACAGGCCATGCCCTATGCAATCGACACCCGTGATGGCGACATCACCCTGGCCGATCTGACGGCAAAGGGCATCGAGGTGCTGGACAATCCTGAAGGCTTTTTCATGATGGTCGAGAGTGGCAAGATTGACTGGGCCTGTCATGCCAACGACGCCATGACAGCCATCGGCGATACGCTGGCCTTTGAGGACGCTGTGGCCAAGGCCATGGAGTTCGCTGCCAAGCACCCTTCCAATACCCTGATCGTCGTGACCGGCGATCACGAGACCGGTGGCCTGAGCCTGGGTTTTTCAGGTACCAAGTACTCAACCTATTTCAAAAATCTGGAGCGACAGAAGGTCTCCTACGTGGCATTTGACGAAGAATTCGCCGCTTGGCGTTTGGCCAACCCCGGTGCGCCCTTCGAAAAGATTGCCGGTTTGGTGGAGGAGCGTTTCGGTCTGAAGGTGCCAACTGATTCCGAACTAGCCGAAATGGCCAAGGCTGCCGAAAGCTCCGCCTATGCCAAGGCTGTGGGTTCCAAATTCGACATGCACCTCAAGGGCTTCGAGCTTGAAGACCTCCGGGCTGCCTACGCCCGCAGCATGGCTGCGGAAAAGGACAATGCCCAGGAGAGGGATTACCTGCTGTACGGCACCTATGAGCCTTTCACTGTGACCCTGACCCACCTGCTGAACCAGAAGGCCGGGTTGGCCTGGACCTCCTACTCCCACACCGGCGTGCCGGTTCTGACCTCGGCCATGGGTGTCGGTGCTGCGAGCTTCAGCGGCTTTTACGACAACACGGATATGTTCACCAAATTCGTCGAGGCCATGGGCCTTGCGGCAACGGTGGCCATAAACTGATCCTTGGATTTAGCGGGCGGCCGGGGCCTCCGGTCGCCCTTTCTCTTCGGAGCCATCCATGCATCTACCCAAAGACGCCCGCCTGACGCTTTTCTTCTTGCTTCTGACCCTGGTGCTGCACTACATCCCTACGGGTTTCGAGCAGCGCCTGGCCGGAGACTCCGTTCGCTGCCTGGGCGAGGTCATCTCGGTCGACGACAGCCAGGTTCGCTCTTTCAGCGTGGTTACGGCTGGCATTCAAAGTCTGTCTCTTAAGCTCCTGGACGGTCCTTTTGTCGGGCGGACCGTCGACGCACATAATGAGATGCTGGGCAAAATGGAGCTGGACAAGCGCTTCACCCCGGGCGATCACGCCTTGGTGGTCCTGTCTCTGGAGGCAGGAGAGATATCCCACGCCGTGGCCCAGGACTACTACCGGCTTGGCGTGGAGGCTGTCCTCTTCGGCCTGTTCGCCCTGCTGCTCGTGGTCTTTGCCGGCTGGACCGGGCTCAAGGCCCTGCTGTCTTTCGTCTTTTCCGGATACGTTATCTGGAAGCTGCTGGTCCCGGCTTTTCTGCGCGGTTACGATCCCATCCTCGTGGCCTTGGCGCTGGTCACCCTGCTCATGGGCGCCATCATCTTTCTGGTCGGGGGGCTGACCCGGCGCGGGCTGGCCGCCTTTCTGGGATCTTTGCTCGGAATAGTCGCCACCTGTTTGCTGGCTTTGGCTTTCGCTGGACCGTTTCGCCTGCACGGGGCGGTAGTGCCCTTTGCCGAGACTCTGCTATTCAGTGGCTACGCCCACCTGGACCTGACGCGCATTTTTCTTGCCTCCATCTTTATCGCCTGCTCGGGCGCGGTCATGGATTTGGCCATGGATGTAGCCACGAGTCTGGAAGAGGTTTTGGCTGCAAATCCTGAAACCGGATTCGGTCGGGCCCTCGCCTCAGGGCTGCGCGTGGGCCGGGTCGTGGTAGGAACCATGACCACGACGCTTCTGCTGGCCTACTCGGGCGGGTACATCACCTTGCTCATGGTCTTCATGGCTCAGAACATTCCCATGGCCAGCATCCTGAACATGAATTTGGTCGCGGCCGAGATTATGACCACTCTTGTCGGAAGCTTCGGTTTGGTCCTTGTGGCCCCATTTACCGCCCTGAGCGGGGCGTTCCTGTTCACCTCCAGAACAACCTTTCCCTCCTTGGCAGCGGTGCGGGTTCCGGGTGAACCGCCCCTGGCAAAGAAAGCCTGAACATCATTTCAAAAAAAGACCCCGAGATCCGATGATCACGGGGCCGACTCTTCATCAGATTCAGCATCCGCTTATTGTTTGAGCTTCAGCCCGATCTTGGCCAGGTGCCGGGCCTGGAATCGCACTCCTTCCAACTCGTTTTCCGAGGGCAGGCGCGATCCGTCGCCGCCGGCGATGGTGCTGGCGCCGTAGGGCGAACAGCCGGTGACTTCATCAAGGCGCATCTGGCCCTGGAATGTGTAAGGCAGGCCGACCACGACCATGCCCTGGTGCAGCAGGAAGGTGTGGAAGGACAGGATGGTCGACTCCTGGCCGCCGTGCTGGGTCGCGGAGGACGTGAACACCCCGCCGGGTTTGCCGACAAGGGTTCCTTGCGCCCACAATCCGCCCGTGCCGTCCAGGAACTGCCGCATCTGGCCGGTCATGTTGCCAAAACGGGTCGGCGTGCCGAAGAAGATGGCGTCGGCTTCAGCCAACTCGTCCACAGTGGCCACAGGCACGTCGGCCTGGGCCTTGGCTGAGTCCAAGGCTCCCATCTTGGTCAGGATGGCTTCGTTTAGCGTCTCGGGCACGCGGCGCAGGGCCACCTCCACTCCGGGGATTTCAAGCGCTGCCGCCGCGGCCGCTTCTGCCATGGTACGGATATGTCCATACATCGAATAATAAATGATCAGCATTTTCATGAATACTCTCCATGCGTTGTGACCAGGATCCGGTCACGAGTTTGTTGGTTTTGATAAGTAATACTATTGATGATCAATTTGCCACGAGTCAAGGGCGATGGGCGAAATGATTGGAAAAGCCCTGCTCTTTTCGGCTTTGATACGGGCTTTTGAGGTGTAAAGATACAAAAAAGAGGATTTTGCGGTGAAGAGCGAGCCGTCAGGAGGAGAATCTCTGCCAAAAAGGTCAGACTTCGGCCAGCTTGCGCTCCCAAATCTTTTGCTGCGCCCTGGTCTGGGGCCAGGTCAGATTGTCCTCGAAACCATGGGCCCTGTCGGGACGGACTGAAATGATGCGCTGCACGCCGTGCCGCTCGATGGATACGTCCACCAGGTCTGCGTGTTCTCGGGCCTTGGGAGAAAAGGAAGCCAGACAGGCCGCCGCCTCGGCCAGGATCTCCTCCGTCCAGTCCTGTCCGGGGATCGGGACGCCGACGGCATGGGGGCCGGGGAAATTTTTGAGTTCAAGGACGTACTGCTCTGAACTGACCAGCTTCAAGAGTTTTTGGTTGTCCCTGTGATCCCGGCCCATGACCATCCATTGGCCGGCGGTCGTGTCCGCTTCCTTGCGCCAAAGCTGGCGGCCGACATTGGCCAGATCGAAATATGGGCTGAGCGGCTTCGGAAATGCCCGCAATATGGGCCAGTAGCGCCGGGCGGATTCCCGCTCTCCCAGGCGGCATCCGCCGGCCTGGGTGGGGATTTTGGCGACGCCCAGTTCCTTGGCCAGGGCGTATTGCCCTTTGCGTCCGCGTCCGACCAGGGACCGCAGTTTGGCGCGATCGACCAGACCGGATTCCTCCATGGGCGTGATGGGGAGCAGTCCCGCGCTTAAAGGGCGCAGCAGCAGGTCGCGTACATCGGCATCGTTGCGGATGATGTTCAGGGTGTCGGCGCGCTGGGACATGGGGCGCTGCCCGAGGACTTCGCCGGAGATGAGGAACGAGGCGCCATAGACCGGCAGAAGTTCCTTGGCCCGACGCAGCATGAGGATCTTGCAGTCGACACAGGGGTTCAAGACCTTGCCGAAGCCATGGGGCGGAAATGCGGCCATGAGGTCCACGAACTGTTGACCGACGTCGATGATGGTAATGGGAATACCGTATTCCCGTTCCCATTCGGGCACCTGGTTTGGCTTGCCGAAAAAAGGGCTGATAAAATGCAGCCCGAGAACCTTGTGTCCGAGGCTTTGCATCAGCTTGCTGGACAGGATGCTGTCCAGACCGCCGGAAAAAAGTGAGAGCGCGTCAAAAGTGTTCATGACCCGTGCTGCTAGCCAAAGCCCGAGGGCGGCGCAAGGATGAAAAATACATACCAGTCCCCCATTTTCACGCACTGCGCGGGAATTGTACGAAATTCCTCATCGCCTGAAGAATTGTCTTCCAAAACCATATTTGCTACGAATCACTGCTTGTCCGTTTTTCGGAAAACCCCCAACTCTCATGGAGCTGCTCATGGCCCGACCAAAAAACGTTTCTCCCGAAGAT
>Ga0265295_1005933_pt1 | contig 15155 bp, 13 predicted proteins | sample Munlansysbiofilm_FD_192503 | JGI IMG/M metagenome (GOLD analysis project Ga0265295, IMG submission 192503) | Leachate microbial communities from a municipal landfill in Southern Ontario, Canada - Methane capture system biofilm | ecosystem: Engineered > Solid waste > Landfill > Unclassified ... | reverse complement strand
GTTAGGACTCGTGTCGCTGCTGGATCACTACCATAAACTTCAATGTGCTACGTGAACCGCCGTGTACGGAACCGTACGCACGGTGGTGTGGGAGGACGGCGGGGGTGACCCCGCCTCCTACCCGATGCGCATTCAGGGCATGAGGGTCGTTTTGACCAGAAAGGCGGTGTAGCCGACATAGCACGTCAGCAGCGCCCCGCCTGCATAGCGGTTGATGCGTCCGGGACGTTTGAACCGGAAACCGATCAGGAAGATGGAGAGCGTGAGGGCGGTCATGACCGGTATGTCGCGCGAAAGGACATCGGGCTCCACGTCCATGGGGTGGATGACGCCGGCAATGCCCACTACGGCAAGGGTGTTGAAGAGATTGGAGCCGAGTACGTTGCCCAGGGCGATGTCGTGCTCTCCCTTGCGGCTGGCGATGACCGACGATGCCAGTTCGGGCAGGGAGGTGCCGAGCGCGACAACGGTCAGGCCGATGATGAGATCGCTCACTCCGAGAGCGTGCGCGATCTCCACAGCGCCCCAAACCAGAAGGCGGGAACTGGCGACAAGAAGCGCAAGGCCCCCGACGAGCCAGAAGGACGCGGATTTCAGCGGCATGCACGACGCGCACAATTCGTCGCCCATTTCATCGCCGAAGGCGTCGCTCCCGGCCTGCATGCCCTGGCGCACGGTCCAGAACATGAGGACGGCGAAGAACGCCAGCATGATCAGCGCGTCGGTCCGGGCGAGCGTTCCTTCGTGGATTAGGTAGGCCGTCACCGCTGTCATGGCCGTGAGCAAGGGCAGCTCCTTGCGCAATACCTGGGAATGAACCTCGATGGGCTTGAGCAGCGCGGTGAAGCCAAGAATGAGCGCGATATTTGTGATGTTCGATCCAAAGGCGTTGCCCAAGGCGATTCCGGGCGTGCCGTTCATGGCGGCCAGGGCGGAGACGACCATTTCCGGGGCGGAAGTCCCGAAGCCGACGACGATCATGCCGATGAGCAGAGGGGGCATGGAGAAATGACGGGCGACGCTGGCCGCGCCGTCGATGAAGCGGTCGGCGCTCCAGACGAGGACGGCCAGGCCGAGGCACAAAGCGAGAAAAGGGACAACCATGTGACACCACGTTCGGACTAAAGGTTTTGCCTTCGGGTTGGTCGGCAGACGCGCGGAAAGCGGGCTGCCCGCGAAGACGTAGGCGCAGTATCATGTCTCGAAAAAAAGCCGAGGTCCAGACGTCATTTTAGCCCGGGAAGGCAGTGCCCCGGAGGGCTTTGTATTACAAGAAATTCTGAGCAAAACAGTTGAGTTTAAAAATCATTTCAGATTTCTGTTTACAAAAAATCGATAATTGAATAGTCGTCCTGTTGGCGCAGATTTTTTGACGAGAAAAATCGGCCTGGCGTTGTTTTTTTGTAGGGGATGGATGTTCAAGTGAAGCATCCTGTCTTTAGTTGCGTCAAACCGGAGCACAAGGACACTGTTTTGAAAAAACGTTATGTACCCATCACCATTGTCTGTGGCATGTTGGCGCTCCTGGCCCTGGGCGGCCAGTTTGCACCAGCCCCTTCTGAAGAGCTGCCTGTTCGTCTTCGGTTGGACAACAAGGGCGGCGATGTAGTTTTCACCCATTCTCGTCACGTGCAGTACGTTGAGAAAGATGGCGGCAACTGCGCCAAGTGCCATCACGAGAGTGAAGATCCAGGTTTGACACCGCTGCCGTGTGGCTCCTGCCATGCGACGGAATTTGACGCGAAGTTCTCCTCGGACCACCAGACGACGTTACCGGAGGAGACGTGTACCCAATGTCACCATGCGGAACTGGGCAAGCTCACCTACAGTCATGACGACCACGCGGAGCAGTACGCTTCGAGCTGTACCGATTGTCATCACGACACGGACATCGAGCCCGAGCCGGGCGCGTGCAATCAGTGTCATGGCGAAAAGGCCGACGGCGATACGCCCGCCTTGCGCGATGCCGTTCACGCCAAGTGCGAGAGCTGCCACGCCGACATGTACGAGCAGAAATTGGAAGGTTGTAACGAGTGTCATGAATTGCTGCCCGGCAAAACCGGAACCCCCCAGCCGTCCTGCAATTCCTGTCATTTCGATACCGACGCCACGCCTTTGCCGCACCGCATGGATGCGTTTCACGACCAGTGCATGACGTGTCACGAAGAGGCGGGAAAAGGACCTTTTGGCGAAAAATCGTGTACCCGTTGTCACACCAGGTAAGACCATCATGATGAAATTACGCCTGAACACCTCGGTTGAGATCAAGGACGTTTTGCAGAACGTGCCCGCGCCCGCGTCGGTGCGGATTCCCATTCAGAAAAAACACAAACCCGTCGTCAAAAAGAAACAAATCGTGGGCCGCGGCCAGGTCGTCGCGGAAAATCCCTCGAAAAGCGCTTACGGCATCGGCTTTGTCCATTCCTCCATCGACGGCATCGTCGAGGATGTGCTTCCCGACGCCATTGTCGTCGGTCCCATTCCCGCACCCAAAGAGGGTGAGGAGCCAGTGGTTCCCGCCCGGCCGGAACCCTGCGCCGAGCTTGATTCCCTCGCAAACGAAGAGCTTTGCCGCAAGCTCCTGGAACTGGGTATCGACACCAGCAGGTTCCATGCTTCCCGCGCGCTGATCATCAACGGCCTCAACCCCGAGCCCGGGGTGCTGGTCAGCGAGCAGTTGGTCAGGGATGCCCAGGATACCTTGAAGGCCGGTCTGCAGATTCTGGAACGCGCCATCAAGCCCGGTACGGTGAAGCTGGTTGTCGCCAACGGCAAGCAGATCTCGCTGCACGGATGCACCACGGTCAACGCCAGCGACGTGTATCCGGCCACCATCGATCCCTTGGTCGTTCATGCGGCGACCGGGTCCGAAAGACCGGACAACGTCGATGTCATCTCCATTTCCGCACTCTACCGGGTCGGTCTTGTGGCCGCCACCAAGCTTCCTCTCATGGAAGCCGCGGTCAGTGTCGGAGAGAAGGTGTATCGGGTGCCCACGGGCATGCCGGTGCAGGACCTGCTGAATGCGGCGGGCGTCGAGCATGGCCCGGACTGGAAGCTGGCTTTGAACGGTCCCATGCGCGGAGAGGCCTTGAGCGACCTGGGCGTGGGCATACCGGAAAACTGCACTGCCGTGACTCTGGTTCGGGATGGCCTCTATCCTTCGGTTCAGCCCAATCCCTGCATCAACTGCGGCGAATGCGTCCTGGTTTGTCCGGCGCGCATTCAACCAGGAATGCTTTCCCGGTATGCCGAGTTCAATATGTTTGAAAGTACCCGCTCACAGCACGTCGAAGCCTGCCTTGAATGTGGCATGTGTACTTTCGTGTGCCCGGCCAATCGTCCGGTTATGCAGTACCTGCTTCTGGCAAAGAAGCAGCTTGCCGCCCAGGACGAAGCAGTGTCTACATGCAGATTGCAGGACTGATGCTTCCCGCATCGTTTCAATCAGACATGAACAAGGAAGGATAAAAGCACATGGCAAGCCAGGATATTTCCAAGAAAATTTATTCCGTCGCCACGGCTCCGCTTTGGCATAGCGGAAGAACGCTTCAAAAGAACATGCTTCAGACGCTGCTGGCCCTTCTGCCGGTGATAGCCATGGCCGTGTACCGCTACGGATACGACGCGGTCGAGGTCATGGCCTGGGCAGGGCTCACGGCCGTCGTCACTGAAGCTCTCGTGCAAAAGATCATGAAACAGGCCCCTTCCTCCGATGACTTCAGCGCCCTGGTGGATGGACTGCTTTTCGCCTTTTTGCTCCCGGCCACCGCACCCGTGTGGATGGTGGTCATCGGGAGCGCGATCATGATCATTCTCGGGCGCATGGTGTTTGGCGGATACGGCGGAAGTCCGATCTGCGCACCCGCGCTCGGTTGGGCTGTTTTGGCCATTTCTTGGCCGGACTTCATGGACCTGAACGGAATGCTTCTCAAATGGGATCTGGTCGAGCCCCTGAGCGAACTCAAGTATTTCGGCCTTGACGCCATCGCCTCGGTGACTCCCATGAGTCTTCTGCTGGGCGAGAACCTGGGCGCCCTGGGCGCCTCGCAGGCGTTGATGGTTCTTGTCGGAGGCGTCTATCTCCTTTCCAGAGGGGTGGTGCGCTGGTTTATTCCGGTTTCTTTCCTGGCGGGCGTGATCGTGACCGGGCTGGTGTATAACCTCATCGACCCCCAGCTCTACGCTTCGCCGCTTTTCCATCTCCTTTCGGGGAGCACTCTTTTGGCGGCTTTCTTCCTGATGCCGTATCCGTCGTCGTCTCCGGCCTGGCGCTTGCCCATGCTGTTGTTCGGTTTTTTCGGAGGCGTGATGGTGATCATCATCCGCACCTACGGCGTCTATCCCGATGGCGTGCCCTTTGCGATCCTGCTGGCGAATCTCTGCACGCCGCTTTTTGATCTCATCCAACCCAAACCCTTCGGCGGGAGGTAGCACGGCATGATGGAAATTGTACGAATGGTGGTTGTGCTTTCCGCCATCACCGGTCTTGCGGGTTTCGTCCTGTCCGGGCTCAAGGTCTGGACCACGCCCATCATCGAGGAACAGGTTCTGACCAACGTTCAGGGCCCGGCTTTGAAGCAGATTTTTCTTCAGGGCGACAATGATCCCATCGCGGATCGAAAGAATATGCCCAAACCTGGCAGCGAAGGCGAGACGATCATCGTGTTCCCTTCCCTCAAGGGCGGCAAGCTGCAGGCCGTGGCCATGGAGGCTTCCGGCAAAGGGTATGGCGGGGATGTGAACGTGCTTGTGGGTTTTGATGTCGCCGCAGATAATCTTGTCGGCATCAGCGTCACGACGCACAAGGAAACGCCGGGTCTTGGTTCTCGTATTGAAGAACCGGCCTTTACGAAGCAGTTCAAGGCCAAGGATCCCGCGAAAGCGACGCTGAAAAAGGATGGCGGCGACATCGACGCCATTTCCGGAGCGACGTTTTCGTCCATTGGCGCTGCGGATGCGGTTAAGCAGGCTGCGGGTTGGTACGCAGCCCTCAAGGATACGATCAAGACCACCTGGTAACCCGGCGGTTAATCATCCCAAGGAGATTTTTCATGGCCAGTATGATGAAAGAATTCACCAAAGGACTCTGGAACGAACTTCCACCGTTCCGTCTGGTGCTGGGCCTTTGTCCTGTCCTTGCAGTGACGACCACTGCCAACAACGGTCTGGGCATGGGGGCTGCGGTTATTTTTGTTCTTTCTCTTTCCAACGTCATTATTTCGCTCGTGCGAAACATCATTCCGAAAAAAGTCCGCATCGTTTGTTTTATCGCCATTGCGGCCTCTCTGGTTGTTACTGTCGAGATGCTCATGCAGGCTTTTGCCTATCCGCTTTACCAGCAGTTGGGCATATTTGTTCCTCTTATTGTCGTGAACTGCATCATTCTTGGCCGCGCGGAAGCTTTCGCGGCCAAAAACCCCCCTCACCTGGCATTGGCTGACGGGCTGGGAATGGGAATCGGCTTTACCCTGTCTCTCACTTTCCTTGGCAGTCTGCGTGAAATTTTTGGTTCGGGCACATGGTTCGGCGTATCGCTGTTCGGGCCTGATTTTCAGCCCTTCACGTTCATGGTCCAAGCACCGGGAGCCTTTGTCTGCCTGGGTCTGATTCTGGCTGGAATGAATTTCCTCAATGTCTGGCAGGCCAAGCGCAAGGGCGTTGAACTCGATCCCAATTTCGACGCGGGTTGTGCTGGTTGCGCCGCCTGTAAAGGGTTGGAGAAAATCGTCAACCAAAAGAAGCTGGAACGGCTTGAAGCAGCCAAAGGCTAAAAACGGGAGCGACGGCATATGGATATTTTCTTGCTTTTCATCTCGGCCATCTTCGTAAACAACATCGTACTTGCGCAGTACCTCGGTAACTGTCCGTACCTTGGCTGTTCAAAAGAGAAGAGCGTCTCCATCGGCATGGGCGCGGCGGTCATTTTCGTGACCATCATGGCGACCCTGTTCACCTTCCTGATTCAAAAACACGTTCTGCTTCCATTCAATCTTGGATATCTGCAGACCATCGTCTTCATTTTGGTTATCGCCGCTCTTGTTCAGTTTGTCGAAATGTTCCTTAAAAAGATGGTTCCACCTCTGTACAAAGCTCTGGGCATCTTTTTGCCCCTCATCACCACGAACTGCGCGGTGCTGGGCGTGGCCATCCTCGTACAGCGCAAAGAATATGATTTTGTCACTTCGTTGCTTTACGCTGTTGCGGCCGGAACGGGCTTCATGCTCGCGCTTGTCGTGTTGGCAGGTATACGGGAGCGTTTCGAGATCACAAGGATCCCCCGCGCCATGCGTGGGGTTCCCATCGGCCTGATCATGGCCGGGATCATGTCGCTGGCATTCATGGCGTTCAAGGGTATGATAGCCTAAGGTGGAGATTCCTTTATGATTACTGTATCCGTTTTGACCCTTTTCAGCTTGGGATTCGCTTCGGCCGGTATTTTGGCCATCGCGTCCAAAGTGTTGTATGTCGAGGAAGATCCTCGCATCGAGGTTGTCACCGAAGCACTTCCCGGCGCCAATTGCGGCGGCTGTGGATTTGCCGGCTGCGAGGCGTATGCCGCGGCGGTCATCAATGATCCGGACATGCCGCCCAACAAGTGTTGCGCAGGCGGTCCCGACGTCGCCGCGAAGGTGGCCGAGCTCACGGGCAAGGCCGCCGGTGATTCCGAACCGGAAGTGGCATTCAGGCGCTGCGTCAAGGTCGAAGGCAATGTCGCCAAGAAATTCGACTACTTCGGCATCCAGAGTTGCTCCGCGGCCAAACTGCTCCAGGACGGCCCCGACGCCTGCAAGTACTCCTGTCTCGGTTTTGGTGACTGCGTGCGCGCCTGCCCCTTCGACGCCATGTGGATCGAGGGCGACCTCGTTCATATCGCGCCCGACAAGTGCACCAGTTGCGGCACCTGCGTCCGGACCTGTCCGAATTCAATTCTCGAACTCATCCCCAGACGCGCACGCGTGATGGTCTTCTGTTCGTCCCAGGACAAGGGCAAGGCCGTGAAGGATGTCTGTGACGCCGGGTGCATCAGTTGCGGAGCGTGCATCAAGAAATGTCCGGCCCAGTGCATTTCCCTGGTCGACGAGCGCATTTTCATCGACCATAAAGCGTGCCTGGCCTACGGACCGTCCTGCGAGGAAGTGTGCGTTGAGAAGTGTCCCCGCAACATTCTGCGTTGTCTGAATCCCGACCTGATCGCGGAGGCTCCCGATACCGAACCGGCGCGCTATCCCGAAGAATCGCATGTCGCGGACCTGAACGCCTAAACCACGCACAGCATCGGAGCAAAACAATGAAGCATGGGACTCACATACAAGATCGCCGTGATTTTCTGAAAAAGATGGCCGTGCTCGCCGGCGGAGCGGCTTTGGCTCCCGCATTGCGCGTGATTCCGGCCATGGCCGCAAGCGGGCTTGCCGCTTCCACCGAAAAGCGCATGCTCATGGGCACCATTGTCGGTCTGACCGTCATGACCCCGACCAAGGCTCAGGGGCAGGAGGCCATCGGGCTCGCCTTTGAGGAAATCAATCGGCTGATCGGCATTTTCAGCCGCTTCGATGCCGGCACCGCAGTGTCGGCCTTGAACAGCAACGGCCGTCTCTCCGGATCTCCGCAGGAGCTGCTGCGAGTTCTGGATCACGGAGCAGCATTGCATCGGCAGTCAGGCGGGCGTTTCGACATGACCATCGCTCCGGTCGTCAAGCTCATGGAACGCGCCAACGGACGCCCAGATCCCAAGGATCTCAAAGAAGCCCTGGCTCTGGTCGATTCCACCCGCCTCTCGCGACGCGGCGCCGACCTCAAGTTTACCCTGACCGGCATGGAGACGACTCTCGACGGCATCGCCAAGGGGTTCATCGCCGACAGTGCCGCCGAAGTTCTGAAGAACGCTGGCGTCACCCATTTCATGGTCGATGCCGGCGGTGACATCCGGGTTAACGGTTCGCCCAAGGGCGACGACCGCCCCTGGCGCATCGCCATCGAGGATCCGGACAAGCACGGCGATTACCCTGCCGTGATCGAACTGCGTTCCGGCGCGGTGGCCACTTCCGGCGGGTACGAAGTCTATTTCGACCAATCCCGCAAATCGACGCACCTGATCAATCCCGCGACGGGCGATTCGCCGCAGTACATAAAGAGCGTCAGCGTCCAGGCTCCCACGGTCATGCAGGCCGACGGTCTGGCCACGGCGTTGAGCCTCATGTCTCCGCGCGAGGCGCTGCGGCTGACATCTTCCTTGCCCGGACATTCCTGCCTCCTGGTCACTTCGACCGGCGCGCGACTGTCATCGCCCAACTGGGGATAGATTCCCCCTGATCTCTTGTTTTTCGTACAGGAAAGCCGGCAGCAATGTCGGCTTTCCTGTTTTGGAGCCGCGTACGGGCGCATTTCGGTTGCAGTGTTTTCATCCCTTTATTCCGCACTCTTTTCCCTTTATGGTCTTTCATGCGCAGCCGGGTTGGGCGACAACGGATCATGGAGCGGCAATCCGGAATGCGTGTCGCTGTTACGAAACGCAAGTGGGGGATGCATATGATGCGCCGGAGTATTCGCATAGTGCTGGGGCTGGTACTGACCGCGGCGATTGTCATGGCGGTGCTTTTGTTCACCGTCGATCCCAATGATTTCAAGCCGCAGATCATCAAGGCGGTGCGCGACAACACGGGACGGGAACTGGTCATTTCCGGCGATCTGGGTCTTGAGTTGTTTCCCCATCTCCACGTTTCCACCGGCACTCTCGAACTGGGCAACAGGCAAGGTTTCAGCGGACCTTTTCTGACCTTGCGCAGCGCGAATTTGAAAGCGAGGCTTCTGCCGCTGCTTGCCTCGCGCCTGGATGTCGTGGCCATAGAAATCGAAGGCTTGTCCCTGTTCCTGGACCGTGACGCCTCGGGACAGGGCAACTGGATGGATCTTGCCGCCGCTCCGCGACAGAAAGCTGAGTCGGGGAGCGCGTCGCCCCTGAAGCGCGACCGTCGAGTGCCGGTCTTGGCCGGCCTCATCGTGGATGGGCTGGAGATTTCCGATGCCCGGATTGTCTGGAACGATCTGCGCAGCGGCGAAAACTTCGAGGTCAGCGGCATCAGCCTTGATGTGTCCGACTTCGCTTTCGGAAAGCCCTTCGATGTCGATACCCATGCCCAAGCTTCTCGCGGAGGCGTGACGGGCGAGCTTGATTTTTCCACCCGTGCGGTATTGGAACTCGAGCGCCTGACCCTTGAAAATCTGGACATGAAGGCAGTCCTGAGTGGAAACGCCCTGCCCGGCAGTCCGGAGACAGTGACGCTGTCCGCGGACCATCTGGCCACCGACGGGCGCATAGATAACGGGCGCATGCGGGGTTTGGGGCTTAACATACGGTTTTCGGCGCAAAAGAACGCGTCTTCGGAACTGGGCGGCGTTGTTGAGGCCGGGAGCTTCAATCCGAAGGACGCGTGCAGGCGTTTGGGCTTGTCCCTTCCGCGTTTCAAAGATCCGCTGGCCTTGGAGAGCGTGGCATTCACCTGCGCGTGGTCCGTCAGCGGGGAGCGGCTCGACGTTTCGGATGTGCTGCTCGCGGTGGACGACTCCTCGATCAAAGGCGGGGTCACGGTGCGCGGGTCAGCCGACCCGTTTGTTGACCTCGATCTTCACCTGGATGCCGTAAACTTGGACCGCTACCGCATCCTTCCCGAAGCCGGTGATCCGCAGCCCGCGTCCGGCGTCTCCGACAATGCGTTTCATCTGCCTGTCGCGCTGATGCGCACTCTCAATTTCAACGCGACCATGGCGGCGGATTCTCTGGCTGTGATCAATCTGGACCTTTCCGACACGCATCTTTCCATCACGGCCCGGGACGGGCTGTTCAGCTTTCGGGATATCGCCTCGAAGCTCTACAACGGGCGACTCCACGGATCGGCGTCACTCGATGTCCGCTCGAATATCCCCGCCTATTCCTGGGATCATGCCCTCGACGGACTGGAGCTTGGCCCGTTCCTGCTCGCCCTGCATGGCCGGGAAAGTCTTTCCGGGACGATGCGCAGCTCGGCGTCCCTCACGACTTTCGGAATGACCGAGAGGGAGTTGAGGCGCAATCTCAATGGAAAGCTGGATTTCAAGGTCGCGGACGGCGCCATCAGCGGCGCCAACGTTTCACAGCTGCTCCGAGATGGTATTCGCAAGCTCAAAGGGCAATCTCCAGGCCCGGTCGAGGCCCCCCGGACGCTGTTCTCCGTGCTTTCGGCCAGCGGGACGGTCACTTCAGGCGTGGAAACGACTCCCGACCTGTATCTGCTCGCTCCCCGGTTTCGCGTCACTGGCAGCGGACAGACGGATTTGGTTACCGAAGTCCTTGATTTCAGGCTCGTGATCGAGCTTGAAGGAAGTCAGGGCCGTTTCGATGAAGGGGCGTTGGGGCTCGGCAGCGTCCCGGTCAGAGTGAGCGGTCCGGTGCGTGAGCCAACCATCAGCCCGGACATGGACGCCATTTTGCGGGATCTGGGGTTGCGCGGAGGGCAGGCCGTGCAGGACGTTCTGAAAGGCGTGGGCTCGGGCTTGAACAAAGGCTTGGAAGGTTTGAAGAATCTTTTCAAGTAAGATGCCGCGTCACAAATTGAAACCCGAAAGGCCGCGGCCTTTCGGGTTTCAAGCGACAGTCCTTCGCGGGCCGGGATCTGGTGCGGACAGGGTTATTCAACGTCCCACTGCACGCCCTGGGCCGTATCCTGGATGGTGATGCCCAGAGTGAGCAGTTCGTCGCGGATGGCGTCCGAACGGGCAAAGTCTTTGGCCGCGCGGGCCTCCTGGCGCTCATCCAGCTTGGCTTTGATCAGCGCCGTGTCGATTTTTTTGCGCAGTACCCGGCTTTCCTTGAGCTGTGCAAGAAAATCGCCGCTGGGCATGAGAAAAAGACCCAGTACCTCTCCCCACCGTTCGAAGAGCTTGAGGGCGTGGCGGACCATGTCCCGGCCCTGCTCGGATTTCTTGAGGGCCTTGTCTTCGAGAATGCGGTTGACGATCTTCATCAGCACGAAGATATGCCCCAGGGCTGCGGCCGTGTTCATGTCATCGGCCATGGACTCGTCCCATTTGGCCTCAAGGGCGGTGGCCTCGACCACGATTTCCGCCGGCAGGGGGGTGGCGGTCCATTTGGCGCCGGCCACATGCGCCTCGGCGGCGGCCTTGGTCAGGTAGATGCGCTTCAAGGCGCGTTCCGACTCTTCGAGGGCGTCGGCGGTGTAGTCCAGGGGGCTGCGGTAGTGCTTGGTGATCAGGAAGAAGCGCAGCACCTCGGGCAGATAATTGGCCAGGATGTCGCGAATGGTCACAAAATTATTGAGCGATTTCGACATTTTCTCCGAATTGATCTGCACAAAGCCATTGTGCACCCAGTAGCGCACGAATTGCTTGTCGGTGGCCGCCTCGGTCTGGGCGCGTTCGTTTTCGTGGTGCGGGAAGGCCAGATCCTGGCCGCCGCCATGGATGTCGAAGGGCAGGGGCAGGTAGCGTTCGCTCATGGCCGAACATTCGATGTGCCATCCCGGACGTCCCGGCCCCCAGGGGCTGGGCCAGGACGGCTCGCCGGGCTTGGCGCCCTTCCACAGGGCGAAGTCGAGGGGATCCTCTTTTTCGTCACCTGGCTCGATGCGTGCGCCGGACATGAGTTCTTCGATGTTGCGGCCGGAGAGCTTGCCGTAATCGCCGTAGGAACGGACCCTGAAATAGACGTCGCCGCTGGGTGTGGAATAGGCGTGGCCTTTGCCGATGAGGTTTTCGCAGAGTTCGATCATCTCCTTGATGTGCTCGGTGGCCTTGGGCTCGATGTCGGCCCGCAGGATGCCCAGGCGGTCCATGTCGGCGTAGAAGGCGTCGATGTAGGTGCGGGCGATGGATTCGAAATCCGTTCCTTCGCGGTTGGCGCGATTTATGATCTTGTCGTCCACGTCGGTGAAGTTGCGTACGAAGGTGACCTGCATGCCGATGTAGCGCAGGTAGCGGACCAGAACGTCGAAGACCACGGCGGAGCGCGCGTGTCCGATATGACAGTAGTCGTAGGCCGTGATGCCGCAGACGTACATGGAAACATGGCCGGGTTTGAGCGGGACGAATTCTTCTTTTTTCCTGGTGAGGCTGTTGTAGATCTGCATGCTCATTCCTTGTGGTTGCAATGGGAAAATATGTTCAGCACCGTTCGGGCGCGTTTCCTGATCAGTTCGACGGGCAGAAGCGTAAGCAGGGTCGCCAGTTCCGGGCCGTTGCCGCTGCCGGTCAGTGCAAGACGGATGGGATGGTAAAGCCCTCGGCCCTTGGCTTCGGCCTGTTCACTTGTCAGGCGCAACACCTCGTTCACGGAGTCCTTTTGCAGCCGCGCTTCCGGTTCGTGCGCGGACAGGGCATGGTCGAGGGCGTCGAGAACGGGCAGGTTTGAAGCCAATTCATGCAGAGCCTGAGGGGTGAAGCTGGTCTCTGTTCGCGTAAAAAGAGGCAGCAGGCCGCGCAGCTCCTGCAAATTCGCCGCGTTTTCGCGCAGGCTGGCCAGTATCTTCTGACGAATTTCCGGAGCGAGTTCGTGCCACGCGTCGTCTGCGGGCAGGGTTTCGGCAAGAGCGCCGTCCTGTCTGACGAGATCGGCCGCGCGGAAAAAGCGCGCGCTCAAGGCCTTCATCTCATCGAGGTTCATGATCGCGCTGCCACGGCCCAGGGCAAAGGGGTTGAAGGCCTCGGCCATCTCGCCGAGGCCTGGGAAAATCTTCTTGGTCGGCATGGCGCCGGACAGCGAGGCCAGATACTGGACCACGGCCAGCGGTTCAAGGTCCATCTGCATGCACTGGGGGATGCTCAGGGCTCCGCTGCGCTTGGAGAGTTTCTTGCCTTCGGGGTCCACGAGCAGACCATGGTGCGCAAAGGCCGGGGCGGTCAGGCCCAGGGCCTCATACAGCAGAATCTGGCGGGCCGTGTTGGTCAGATGGTCCTCGCCGCGCAGCACCAGATTGACGCCCATGTCCGCGTCATCGACGACCACGGCCAGATTGTAGCTTGGCCATCCGCTTGAGCGCAGCAGCACGAAATCCCCGAACGCCCCCGCCGGAATGGATACTTGGCCCTTGATGAGGTCGGTGAAGGCGACGTCCGCCTTTTCGGGCAGACGGAAACGGATGGCGTGGGGCTCGCCGCGACGCAGACGCTCGGCGCGTTCTTGGGGGGTCATGCGCGCGCAGCGTCCCTCGTAGCGCGGGGGAAGATTCCGGGCGGCCATTTCCCTGCGGTCCCGGTCCAGTTCGGCGTCGGTGCAGAAGCAGGGATAGGCCCGGTCTTCGGCCATGAGCCTGTCCACTGTCTGCCGGTAGAGGGGCAGGCGCAGGCTCTGGTGGCGCGCCGGTTCGTCGGGGAAAAGTCCCAGCCAGGACAGGGACCACAGAATGGCGGCTTCGGCGGCGAAGGTGGAGCGTTCCTGATCCGTATCCTCAAGGCGCAGCAGGAACTTGCCGCCGCTTTGTCTGGCCAGGAGATAGTTCAGGATGGCCGTGCGCGCGTTGCCCAGGTGCAGGACTCCGGTGGGGCTGGGGGCGAAGCGGGTGACGAAGGGGCCGCCGGTCTTGAAGTTGGTCATGCCGCGTTCCTTGTCGCCGTGACCACGGCCACCGCCTTGATGCCTTCCTTGCGCCCGGTGAAGCCCAGGTGCTCCTCCGTGGTCGCCTTGACGTTGACCTGTGCGTCGCACAGTTCGAGCAGGCGCGCCACGTTGCCGCGAATGGCCGCCTTGTGCGGGGTGAGGCGCGGGGTCTGGGCGATGATGGTCAGGTCGACGTGCGTGATCACAAGCCCCTGGTCGCGCGCCTTGTCCATGACCTCCGACAGCAGGATGGCGGAGGAGATGTTGTCGAACCTGTCGTCGTTGTCCGGAAAATGTTCGCCGATGTCTCCCTGGCCCAGACAGCCGAGGATGGCGTCGCAGAGGGCGTGCAGGAGCACGTCGCCGTCGGAGTGCGCCTTGACGAAGGGGGCCCCGGCAATGGGCATCCCGCCCAGGACCATGGGTCGGTTGCCGCCGAATGCGTGCACGTCGTAGCCGAATCCGGTGCAGGGCACGGGCTGGGAAGCGGGGGGAATGAGCACGCGCAGGTCCTCCGGGGTTGTGATCTTCAGATTGGAGATTTCGCCGGGGACGATCCGCACGCCGTGCCCGGCGCGTTCGATCATGCCTGCGTCGTCCGTGACGATCCAGTCGTCCTCAAGGGCCTGGTCGTGAACCCGGCGCAGCAGGCCGGTGGGAAAAAGCTGCGGGGTCTGGACCGCACGCAGGGTTTCTCGCGGAAGCGTGGCCAGGACGCGGTCGTTTTCGATCTGCTTGATCGTATCCGTGACCAGGATGGCGGGGACGACTCCACCGACTTCGTCCGTCAGCCGCTCCAGAAGCGAGCGCACCAGGGCGGGCGTGAAAAAGGGGCGCGCGCTGTCGTGCACCAGCACCCGGTCGCAATCCCGGGGCAGGGCGGCCAGGCCCATGCGCACGGAATCCTGCCTTCTGTCCCCGCCGCAGACAGTCAGGATGCGCACGCCCGGGTCGGCGATGTCTTTGAGGGTTTCGATTTCCGCGTTGCGCCGGTCCAGTTCCTGGGCCGGAAAAACGAGGACCACGCCCGCAAGCTCGGGTATTGCGGACATGGTCAGGACGCTGCGCCAATAGAGGGGATGTCCCTCATGGTGCAGAAATTGTTTGCGCGTGCCGCCCGTGGCCGGGGCCAGACGCGAACCCTGGCCCGCGGCCAGGATTATGGTCCAGAGTGAGTGTGTCATTGTCAAAAAATACGGAGCCGGACGATAAGCCGGATTCTGTGCCCGTCGCCGGGCGGCTGTCATTCCTCTAGGGCGGCGGTTGCCCGCCGTCTCCAGCAACCTACCCGAAGGGTCGTGACCGGGCCGGTCACCTTCCTATTTGGTCTTGCACCGGATGGGGTTTACCGAGCTTGCCGCGTCACCGCGACAACTGGTGGGCTCTTACCCCGCCTTTTCACCCTTACCCGGACGAGTCCGGGCGGTTTGTTTCTGTGGCACTATCCCGGGGTCGCCCCCGCTGGACGTTATCCAGCATCCTGCCCTGTGGTGTCCGGACTTTCCTCTCCCGGCCTTGCGGCCGGCAGCGACAGCCTGTCCGGCTCCGCAAAAAATCAATCATT
>Ga0265295_1005932_pt1 | contig 15156 bp, 11 predicted proteins | sample Munlansysbiofilm_FD_192503 | JGI IMG/M metagenome (GOLD analysis project Ga0265295, IMG submission 192503) | Leachate microbial communities from a municipal landfill in Southern Ontario, Canada - Methane capture system biofilm | ecosystem: Engineered > Solid waste > Landfill > Unclassified ... | reverse complement strand
TGGTGAGTGAGGAAGTCGAAGAGAAGAGGCAGAGCCTAGTCAGCATCGTGGACTCCATCGCACAGGCTGTAGCCAAACGTGCAGAGCGCGGTGACAACTTTGGTGTCGTCCTGATCCCCGAAGGGCTGGTAGAATTCATTCCCGAGATCAAGACCCTGATCGAAGAGATCAACCACCTGCTTGCCAAGGAAGAGGCAGCCTTCAACGCCCTTTCCGATACTGCTAGTCGCATCAGCTTCGTGGCCAGCCACCTGAGCAAGGCTTCACAGAGTGCCTTCTCAGTTCTTCCCGAAGAGATCAAGGCCCAGCTTCTGATGGACCGCGACCCGCACGGCAACGTCCAGGTCTCCCGCATCGAGACCGACAAACTGTTGGGTGCCATGGTTGAGATCCGTCTCAAGCAGATGAAGAAGGACGGAAGCTACAAGGGCAAGTTCAGCTGGATGACCCACTTCTTCGGCTATGAGGGCCGCTGTGCCTTCCCGACCAACTTTGACGCAGACTACTGCTACAGCCTCGGCTACAATGCATACCTTCTCATTGCCGGTGGCCTCAGCGGATATCTCTCCTCGGTGACCAACCTCTCTGAGAGTGCAGACTCCTGGCAGGCCGGCGGCATCCCCATCACGATGATGATGAACATGGAAGTCCGCCATGGCGAGAAGAAGCCGGTCATCAAGAAGGCTTTGGTGGAATTGGATGGTGAGCCGTTCAAGTACTTCGCTGCCCACCGTGACACATGGGCTGTGGAGACTTGCTTCACCTTCCCTGGAGCCGTACAGTATTTCGGACCTGCACAAGTGTGTGACCGCACCACAGTGACCCTGGCACTCGAACAGGGCAAGTGAGATCAATCAACCAGGTTGCCAGACGGCAACCTGGTTTTTTCCCTATCCCCCAGAACAAGAATTCAGCCCAGTACACCATGACTCTATGGTATACTCTCGTCCAGGAGATCAGTACCAATGGACAGACTTGCCATCAATGGGACGTGGCACCTTTCACCGCTCAAACGTGAAGAGGTTGCTCCCTTTTGTCCCTATTTCCTTTCCCATGATCATATCGATTGCACCCTTCCCGGGGACATACACTCAGCACTGCTTGAGCAGTCTCTCATTCCCGATCCATACCAAGGATGCAACGAGCTGGATATCCAGTGGGTGGGCAAACATGATTGGATGCTCACCAAAACCGTGGATGTCAGCGAAGAGCAGCTCAATGTCGGCTCTGCTATCCTTACCCTCACCATGGCAGACACGTTCATCACCATCTTGGTCAACGAGGTGGAAATCGGTAGCTGCGACAATCAGTTCCGTCGCTGGCGCTATGATGTGCATCATGCCCTCAAGAGGGGTGAGAACACCATCAAGCTGGTGTTTATAAGTGCTGAGAAGCGAGCCGTCGAGGAAGCGGCAAAGCTTCCCTACCCCATCCCGTATTCAGTCTATCCTGTCTCTGCCAAGCATAGGAATCTGGTGCGCAAGACCCAGTGCCACAGCGGGTGGGATTGGGGTCCGTGCATCCTCAGCTTCGGTGTCTATGAGGAAATGCAGCTTCAGTTTGTCCAGGATGGCTTGATCGAGTCGGTCAGTTGCACGACAAACGAGGTGGGAGAGTCCACGTGGGACCTCACCGTAAAGGTCATGTATAATGCCAGAGCCAAGCAAACGCTCCCCTGTCACGTGGAGATCTCCAATTCCATCCAGGAAGGGAGCATCGAAACGATAGTGGGCATGAACAAGGTCACCTTCCGCCTGCTCTGCCACGATATCCAGAGATGGTGGCCCAATGGGGAGGGCAAGGCTGTCCTCTACCCGCTGACTTTGACCATCGGAACACAAGAGGTGACCAAGCGCATCGGCTTCAGGACCCTTACGGTCAAGACTGAGGAAGATGAGGAGGGTGGCAAGGGCATGGTATTCTCGGTCAACGGACGGGACATCTTTGCAAAGGGAGCAAACTGGATTCCCATGGATGCTCTCTTCTCGAGGATCACCAAAGACCGGTATGACCAGCTCCTCCAGTCGTGTGTCGATGCAAATATGAACATGATCCGCGTATGGGGAGGAGGGCTCTATGAGCACGAGGCATTCTACGACCTCTGTGATGAGAAGGGCTTGCTCATCTGGCAGGACTGCATGTTCAGCTGCGCCATGTATCCCTCAAATCCGGAGTTTCTTGCCTCAGTGGAGGCTGAGCTCCGCTATCAGGTGCCCCGTCTGAAGGACCATCCCTCACTCGCACTCTGGTGCGGGAACAATGAGGATCTGGGGGCCATCACCTGGTACGAGGAGTCCCTGAGGAACAGGGACCGCTATGTCATCGACTACGACCGTCTCAATGAGGGAGTGGTTGCAAAAGTAATACAGGAGCTTGATCCCAATCGGACCTGGTGGCCTTCCAGTCCCTCCGCGGGAAATGGGGACTTCTCGGACAACTGGCACAATGACAGCAGGGGTGACATGCACTTCTGGTCAGTCTGGCATGAGGGCAAGCGTTTTGAGGCTTACTACGAGATCAATCCACGCTTTGTCAGCGAGTTCGGCTACCAAAGCTTCCCTTCCCTCTCCACTGTCGCCAGCTATGCTCCTCCTTCCATGTGGAACCTGACCAGTCCGGTCATGGAACACCACCAGAAGAATGATCGGGGGAATTCCATCATCATAGAGAATTTCTCCCGCTACTTCCGCTTCCCTTCTGATTTCGAACAGATGCTCTACCTCTCCCAGGTCCAGCAGGCAATGGCAATGAAGATGGCCATTGAGTACTGGAGAACCACCATGCCCCACTGCATGGGAACCCTCTACTGGCAGCTCAATGACAACTGGCCGGTTGCTTCCTGGTCCTCCATCGACTACACGGGAAAGTGGAAGCTGCTGCACTATGCAGCCAAGCGCTTCTATGCGCCCGCTCTCCCCATCGCCTACCAGAAAGAGGACGGATCGGTGGAGGTATACGTAGTCAATGATGGGCCAAAGCCGGTAATGGATGCCAAGCTTTCGGTCAAGTTCTGCACCTTCGATGGTCAGAAGCTGGGCAAGCAGGAGTATCGTCTCAATGTCAGGGAAAAGAGCAGCACACACATCTGCACCATCGACCTGTACCGAAAGCACAAGCTGGACAAAACCAAAGCCTTCCTCTATCTCAAGCTCAAGAGCGATGATCTGTATAGGGAGAATTGCCTCTTGCTTGCTGAGAGCAAGAAGTGTGCATTGGAGGATCCTGGTATCGAAACGCAGGTGAGCAAAGCCAGCGGGGGTTTCTCCATCACGGTGAGCTGCAGGAACCCGGCCTTTGAGGTTGCCTTGGATGCAGGAAGTCTGAAAGGGGTGTTCTCGGACAACCTCTTTGCCATCAGGCCGACGGCACAGAAGGTGGTTTTCTTCAAGACACAGGAAAAGATCACCGTCAAGCAGATGCGTGAAAGCCTGAAGGTTTTTGACCTCTATCACGCAAGCAGAGCCTGAGCAGCAATGATCCTGCAAGAAATCTTGCAGGATCAACTCGCTTCAGAAAAAGTGAGAGGGCCCAAAGGCCCTCCCTGAGAACATGAGCATGTTTGCTTACTGGTTCTTCTTCCAGGTATCCCATGCTTTCTGCACTTCGCTGGCAACCTGAGCGGGAGCCTTCGAACCAAGTCCGATCTCCTGCAGGCCAGTGTTGATGACGTTGTAGACATCGCTGTGGAGCACACCGTCGATAACCGGGGTGATCGTGGTGTATGCAGCATAGTATGCAGCGCGCTTGGCGATGAACGGCTCAAGATTCTTTTCCTTTACCACTTTCTCAACATCGACGTTGAGGTTGGAGGGGAAGGAAGCACCGGTGGTAAGGCGGTAGGTCTGCACATACTCACCCTGCAAGTACTTGATCAATCTCCAGGCAGCATCTTCCTTGGCAGAGCCAGCGGGGATGTTTGCACTCATGCCCCAACCGGTTCCGACAACACCACTGTTGGAGTTGCTGATGACTTCGCCGGGGAGATTGGGGATGACCATGAGCTCGAAATCGCTCTGCTGGGAAGCGGGGCTGATAAGGGCCTTGCCGGTGGTGATATCGGTCTGGAAGGAAGCGGTCGACCAGTCACCATCGATGTAGAAGGCTGCCTTGCCTGCTGCAAAACTACCACGGGAAGAACCGTAGGGGCTGCTGAGGCTGTTGCGGTTCAGCATACCGGACTTGTACATGTCATCGATCAAAGCAAGAGAGCTGACGAACCAGGGATCGGTGAACTTGATCGTACCGGCGGCTACCCTATCGTACCAGTCAACACCACCGAAGCGGCCGACGACCATCGAGAAGAGGCAACTCTGCATTACCCAAGCGTCCATGTTGTCCATGGCGATCAGATCAATACCCTTAGCCTTCAGAGGACCAACCATGGCCTTCATCTCTGCATAGCTCTTGGGAATGGAAAGACCATTCTCTCTCAGCACCTTGGTGTTGACATAGAGCATGTGGGTGGTGGTAAGACCGTTGGGGAGCTCTCCAACAAACCCTGCAAACTGAGGAGCAAGAGCTGCCGGATTGTAGTCATCGACCATTCCATCTTTCTCGAGGAACGGCATCAGGTCTTTCACACTCTTGGTGGTGTGGAGGCTGGTGCTGCGACCACTGGGCCACATGTACAGTACGTCGGGAACCTGGCCGCTGGCAACATAGGCCTCGGTCTTCTGATGGAACGGCTCATTGAACAGATCCTCACGGACCAACTTGATGTCCGGATTCTCTGCAGCAAACTTGTCCCAAACCATTGCAATCTCATTCGCACTGTTCGGCTCAGACATGTCGATGTAATTGAGCACGGTGAGTTCAACTTGCTTGCCGGCAGTTGCCTCTTCCTTGGTCCCCTGTGCAAACACCGATGTCACGACCATCAGCAATGCAAGAGCCACTACGGAAACTCTCTTCAGTCCAGTCATTTTTACCTCCTAATGACTTCTTCCTCTTCTGTGCGAGGGGGCTTAATCCCTCCACATCATCTGAACATCCACCACCCCACAAGGGAGTGAAGCATCCTCAATTGATTAGTTCATACTTTGTACAAACTAATGCTACCATGACTTATACAGGCTGTCAAATATATTTAACTCAACCTTTGACAGCGCCTGCAGCGACACCCTTTGTTATTTCCTTACGGAAAACAAGATAGAACACCAACATAGGAACCAAGCCGATAACCAGCGCAGCAAACTGCTTGCCGAAGTCTGAAGAGAGCGCACCAGCAAATTTCTGAACACCGACAGGAAGACTCTTCAGCACATCACTGCTGGTAAGAATGTTGATCAACATAAACTCATTCCATGTCCCGGTAACCGTCAGGATGGCCACCGTCACCCCTACAGGAGCAGCCATGGGAACGATGAGGGAAGCAAAAATCTTCAAGTATGTCGCCCCGTCGATCCTGGCAGACTCCACCAAGGCATCGGGGATGGACTTGATGTATTCCGTACCAAGATAGATGCCCATGGGCATGGCAATGCCGATATACGGGATGAGCACGCCAAGGCGTGTATTGTACAGCCCTACCCAGTTGATGATGAGAAAGAGCGGAACCATGATCGACTGCAAGGTGAGCAGCAGACCGATGACAAACGAACCATGGAGAGCCTTGGTTGCCTTGTTCGGAATCTTGGCAAAGGCAAAGCCTGCCATGAATGAAAAACACAGCGTTGCCACGGTGGTTATTCCGGTATAGATGACACTATTGAAGATCAGGTTGGGGAACTTCCCGCGGACCCAGGCGTCCTGATAGTTGATCGTCACCCAATCCTGGGGAAACCCAAGCTTGTTGAGCTGGAACTCAGTGGTGGTCTTGAACGAGTTCATGATCAGCCAAAGCAGGGGATAGATGGCCATGACCGTGAAGAAAATCATGACGGCATACGTCAGCACCAGACCGATTCTTGAGCGTGTGCTCTTGGTATCCTTGATATCGCGCATCGCCTACTCCCTCCCGCCGAACTTTGCTTCGACCCACTTGGTCAAGCCGATGAGAGCAAAGCTGATGATGACCATGACGGTGCTGATGGCATTGGCCAGCGGATAGTTGGGAGCCCCCTTGAACGCCTTGTCAAACATATAGATGGAAAGCACACTCGTGCGGTTGGCCGGTCCCCCGGCTGTCATCACATAAATCAGATCGAAACTCTTCAGCGAGCCGCTGATTGCCAGGATGGCGGTGGTGACCAGGACTCCGCTCAAAGCCGGAAGGATGATGTAGCCCAATACCTGCGTTTCACTGGCCCCGTCGATGCGCGCAGCCTCGATGACCGCACTGTCGATCTTCTGCAGGTTTGCGATGAAGATGATCAGGTACATTCCGGTATACATCCAGAGAATTACGAAGAGCACCGGGAGAATCGGATGATTGGAGATGCCATACTCATACGTAGGATTGAAGAGCCTGATAAGCTCCGGGAAGGCCCCGTAGGGTGCAAAAAAGGACTTCCACAGAATACCGATGACAACCGTGGAAATGACCGTGGGAAGATAAATCATCGTCTGGAAAAAATCAGCCTGTTTCACGATTCCCCGATACAGCACATAGGCAAGGAAAAAGCCCAGAGGAATCTGCCCGAAGACCGAGACAAGCACGATGTACAGGTTGTTTTTCAGTGCAAGATAGAAGTATTCATCGACAAAGAGGCGACTATACCATTTCAACCCCACAAAACTGATGGGTTTCCCTCCAAACAGTTTTCCTCCATTGTAGTCACTGATACTCAGAAAAATGGAAAAAATCGTGGGAAAAGCCATCACCGATATATAAATGAGAAACCCTGGAAGGACCAACGTCCAATACGCCCTCCTCTGTTCTCTCTTTGCATCCAGCATCGTATGCTGTTTAGGCATGCGTCACCTCCATCCTTGGTTTCTCATAGGTTTTCTTCATCGGGAAAGCTTGTGCAATTACATCCTCCCAATCAAAATGGGTCCTGCACTCAATTTCGGAAAGCTCAGGAACGGCAAACAGTTTCTGAAGGAACATCATTGCTGCTCCCTTTGCAACCACGGCTTCGTCCTGGGTATCGAAAATGAGCTTGCACCCAACCTTCTTGAGTAGATCCAAGAACTGGGGGCACTCCTCTGAGAGGAGCGTACGTATCTTCTGTTCATCATTGAACGGTTTTCCATGAATGAAAACCACTCTTGGGTCAAATACCGAAATGACAGGAACCAATGAGCTGAAAAGGTCCACCATCCACACCTTCCATGCATGCTCATCGCATACACTGCTGATCAACAGGTCTTCATCCAGACCTGTCTGCCCGATATTGTGGCCCCTCCAGCTGATCGTGCATATCTCACCTGAGCTGTGATGCGAACCATGGTAGACTTTCCCCCCGATGGAGAGCCCGATACCCACACCGATGCCGGCACGGTCACCAAACTGATAACTACCCTCATGATAGTCAGCAATCATGCACATGAAATCGCCCAGATTGACATTGCGGTTGATGGTCATCTCCAACCATGCAGTGCAATTGGCGTCATTCTCCACAAAAACCAGCACATCGTAGCGCTTTGCAAAAAAGTCATACAGGTCATAGTTATGCAGCCCGAACGGTTCAGCATAGACGATGATGCCGCTCTCCGTATCCACGATGCCGGGAATGCCCGCAACAACTGCAAGAAGGGGAAGCCCCAACTTATACACTTGCTTGAGGACGAGGTCCATGAGAAAGGTGAGAATCCCGTCAAAGTCAACCTCGGGCAGTTTTCCCTTGTCCTGGTAGAGCAAGGAGCCGGTGATATCAAGAATCACCGCCCGATAGTGGGACGGCTGGATATCAAAGCCCACCACACAGCCGAACTTTTCGTTGAGCCTGAGGATGATGGGTTTCCGTCCTCCCCTGCTCATCCCGCTTCCCTCTTCACCTTCATAGACCACTTCGTCATCGATAAGGGCGCTGATGATGTTGGTTACAGTCGAACGGTACAAGTTGAGCTCTCTTGCAATGTCGACCCTGCTGATCCCAGGGCTCTTCCAGATCAGTTGTGCAACCAAGGAAGTGTTCGCATTTTTCTGGAAATTGTTGTTGTTGATTCTCATAGGCCTCTATATACTAGGGACATACCCACGTCGTTGATGAAGAAGCAGAACAACAGATTAGTTTGTTCGCTCTCTGTACAAACAAAGTCTAGCATCCCCCAATTCACCTGTCAAGCAGAACTTTCCACTTCATTTGTACACCCTTTGAACTTGACGTAGCACTGCCAAGATGGTACCAAGTGTTCATGCATACCCACCAAAAACCGAAAGCCAGCTCACTCCTATTCCCCCTGCCCAAGCATATTGAGGACAAGGAGGGTATTTTCCGCCTCCATGAGACAACAAGTGTTGCCGCCGAACCAATGTTCAACACGATAGGAAACCAGTGTGCCTCCCTTCTGGGATGCAAACGAGGTGGGGAGGACATCCTCTTCAAGCTCCAGAAAGATCTTGGCGAAGAGGCCTATCGCCTTTCCATTTCCAAAAGCCAGATAGTCATACGATCCAGCAACCCCATCGGCGCCTTTCGTGCACTTTCCACCCTACGGCGCCTTGATCTGCTCTCTGAACACCTGATCCCCTGCTGCACCATCGAGGACGAACCGGCCTTTCCATGGCGAGGCTTCATGCTCGACTGCAGCAGGCATATGTTCAGTGTCGGCTTCATCAAGAGGCTGATCGATGTCGCATCATTGTTCCATCTCAACCGATTCCATTGGCATCTTACAGACGACCAAGGCTGGCGCATACCACTCGATGGCTATGAAAAGCTGGCAACGACAGCAAGCAAGCGAACTGAGAGCCAGTATACCGACGGAAGGACCTACGGCCGGCTCTATACCAAGGAAGAGATTCTCGAAGTCCAGGCCTATGCCCACGAGCATCATATGCTGGTCATTCCTGAGCTTGAGACTCCCGGCCACGTTTCGGCACTGCTTGCTGCCTATCCGGACCTTGGCTGCACGAAAGGTCCGTATACGGTTCCCGACAGTTGGGGCATATTTGAGGAAGTTCTGTGTGCGGGCAATGAGCAGGTTTTCTCATTCCTTGAGGATGCAATCGGTCAGATTGCAGCCCTGTTCACCGATCCCTACCTGCATATCGGAGGCGATGAATGTCCCTCCACCGCTTGGGCTTCCTGCCCCGCCTGCCAGAAGAGAATGGATGCATTGGGCTTGAAGAGTGCACACCAACTGCAGGCATACATGACCAGCCGCATCTGCAAGCTGGTGGAGCAGGCAGGCAAGCGTCCCATCGGGTGGGACGAGGTACTTGAAGGAACCGAACAGCTGGCTCTGCCCCAGGACCTGATCGTCATGTCATGGAGAGGCCCGCAGGGTGGCATTGAGGCAAGCAAGCGAGGACATCAGGTGATCATGAGCCCCAATACAGCAGGCTGTTACCTGGACTACAAACATGTGGATAGCGAAGACGAGATGGGAAATCTTGGAGTGAGCACACTGAAGGATGTTGCGTCATTCACCTGTGCCCCAGACACACAGGCGAGAGAAAATATCCTGGGAGGACAGGCAAACCTCTGGACAGAGAAAGTATGCTCGGCCAAACAGGCGGAGTACCTGCTCTTTCCCCGCCTCATGATCATTGCCGGTCAGCTGTGGAATCCCCAGCAATCAGAGATAAATCTGCAGATGCGAGCTGTTTTACAGGATGTATGCGACAGACTCGGCTTGCTCAGTTACCGAGGCCCTGTCTCTTAGCATATTGATGCAAAGGCAGAGACGTGGTATGAATGCAGTACACCTTCTGGTGGATTTTCTCTAGTGCAGGCCCTGCTTCCGTTGGAAGACGGGCCTGCTTTCATAGAGAGACAAAGAAAAAGCACCAAGTGTTGATCCTGATGCTTTTCCGCTTTTTAGTCACCTTTGGCTGCAAGGTCCTTGGGGATGTGGATCAGATGCTCCTCACTCTCCCGATAGAACGTTGCAATGAACCCTATGATGCTGACCAGACTGCTGCTGGTCTTGGTTGCAAGCTCCTCGGCAAGGGGTCTCACCTCGTCCTTGAAGGCCTGAAACTTCACTTTCACCAACTCATGGCTGGCAAGCGCCTCATCCATGGCTGCTATCACCCGCTGATCCAACCCACCCTTGCCGATCATTACAACCGGCTTGAGCGGATGGGCCTGCGCCTTCAGAAAACTACGTACACTGCTATTCATGCCTGCAGTATACTTAGTCCTTATACTTCTGTGCAACTACGAAGCGCTTTACTTTTTTCGTACTCGTCATTTCAAGCGGTTCATCAACAACGGTCACACGGGTAATTTTCTTGTACGCCTGCAACTCCTTGTTCACCTCGCTGACAATCTGCTGTATCCGTTCCTCAATCTTCTGCTTGGCTTGGTCGCCATGCTCCTTGGTCATTTCGTCACGATATTTGTCTGCAGGATACACCAATGCCCTTATACCCTCGCTCTTGGTCTTCTTGTCCACCAGGTAAGAAAGAACACAGATGGTGTCAATCTCACTATAGAGCTGGAAGTGGTCCTCGATTTCCTCGGGGAAGACGTTCTTGCCACCTTCGGTGACGATGATGTTCTTCGCACGACCGGTGAGATAGAGATACCCCTGTGCATCCTGATGACCCACATCGCCGGTATTGAGCCAGCCATCACTGAGCACTTCGTCGGTTGCTTCCGGATGATTATAATACCCCTGCATGACCATGGGTCCCTTGATGAAGATGATGCCATTTCCCTCAGCGTCAGGATTGACGATCTTCACCTCAACCTGCGGGACTTTCTTTCCGACGGAGGTCTCTATATATGCCTCAACCGGGTTGAGGTGGGTGATGGGGCTGGTTTCGGTTAAGCCGTACCCCTGTACGAAATCGATGCCAAGCTCATTGAACATCTTGAACGTAGAGGCAGGAAGCGGTCCACCTCCGCTGATGCAGATGCGGTTCTTATCCAACGACAGCTTCTTCAGCAAGAAGCCGAACATCTTTTTGCCCACGTTCACCTTGAACACTTTCTTCAGGAAACCGGAAATCCCCATCATGAAGCGGATAAGGCCATACAGGACGATACCCTTCTCCCTTACTCCGTTCATCAGGGCTGCGATCATCTTGTTGAACAGCATCGGAACGGCAAGGAACATGGTAACCTCACCCTCTTTCAGCTCCTTGAGCACCTGGCTGATGATCAACTTCTTGCCAAACACGATGGATGCACCGACACTGGTGGCCTCAAAGAAAACCGCCATCATGGTATAGGCATGGTGAATGGGAAGAATTGCATAGAAAACATCCGTAGGATACAACTGCATGTTGCCCTGAGCGAGATAGCAGTCAGCAACCAGATTGCTGTGGCTGAGCATGACACCCTTGGGAGTCCCGGTGGTGCCGCTGGTAAACAGAATGGCCGCCGTTTCCTCACTTGTTGCCTGATAGCGCTTGGTTTCTTTCGCCTTGAGATCAAGTACAAACGGGTAGTTGCCGCCAGCTTCCAGGGTGATCCTCTCGGAAAGGCCAAGCTTGTTCTCCTCATCGAAGCCTTCCAGGCGTTCAGTGTCTGCAAACAGGATCTTCACATCGGCAAACCCCATGAGCTTGGCCATATCCTTATTACTCAGGGCATTGTCCAAAGGTACGACGATAGCTCCAGCATACAGAATGCCAAGATAGGCCATCGCCCATTCGGGGCTGTTCTTTCCGCTTACCGCCACTTTGCTGTCTTTGCCCACCCCTTTCGATGCGAGGTAGTTGGCAATGGTGAGAATATGCTCATGTGCCTCTTCGTACGTGAATGTTTCTTTTTTAGGAACAAAGGCTGAGAAGCACTTGTTCTGGGCGAATCGGCTGACCGAGATCTCAAACATCTGGACTACAGTCGGCCACTGACCGTCAAACATCTTTCCACGGTATGCATCCAGAAAATCCCAAGGCTTCGGGGCGTTTTTTGTTGTTGCCATCTTCCTTCTCCTCATAACAACGAGTGCACAGATATGCAATCTTCTTATACTATAGGCAAAAGAATCTGGAAAATCAAGATTATAATGACAGGTTATCAGAATGCGTAATTGTGTAATACAGCACTCTGCAATGGGGAAGCTCCCTCTTGCGTTGACCAAAGCGCAGGATGCGACTACAGTTTACGGCGAGGTATCCACACTTTGACAGCTGCATAAGTGAGCTTCACACCAATGCGTAGCTAACAAACCCAACCGGAACAATATATTCTTGTCATTAGGATAAGCGAGGATATGGTGTCATTCGAGATGGACTTAAGCAATAGAGCAGAATCATTAGGGATTTCCAGAACGCTACCAGACACTCTCAAGTTGCTGCGGACTGAAATGCCAGGGCATCAGGCTCTCCCAGTCCATATCCTTGGCAAGCACCCGTTCATCGTTTGCCTTCGCAACCCTGTCTATCACCATCTTCAGGTAGGCGGTCGGGTCAAGGTTGTTGATGATTGCGGTCTGGAGGATCGAATGCATCAGGGCCCAGGACCTTGCACCTTCCTCGGTGGAGGCGAACAGGGAGGCCTTCCTGGTGGTGCAAACGGTTTTTATCAACCTTTCCTGGGAATTGTTGTCAGGGGTGAGGTCGGGGCACTCGAGGTAGTTGGCAATCGTGTCAATCTGGTTGAGCAGATAGGTAATCGCCTCGGAGAGCTTCGGCTCCGCCGTATGCAACGGTTGCCTCTGCTTGGCGTACGAACGCAACCTGGCGATGATCGGCACAGCCTGTTCCTTCCTGAGCCTCAGGAACTCATCCTCGGTCAGCGTCTGCTGCTTCCTCATCTCGTCCTCAATCCGGTAGAGCTCGGCGATCATGTCCAGTACCTTCCGGCAGGTCTCCCCACCAGGGCTCTTGGGGTTGTTCTTGTAGATGACGAAGAAACTGATGAAGAATCTTCTGCGGGCATGAGCCATACAGCCTACGAGCAGGATGCCCTTATCCAGCAGCTCCCCGGACTCGGAAAGGAACTTATCTGCCTCTTCCTGCCCGTCATTCCTGGCAATCTCGGTTGCCAGAAACTTGTTCATGCTTGCGACAACACTGGCATAGGCGGCATATCCGTCGGCCTGCACTGCCACCGCCTTGCATGGCGAGAGCAATTCCTTTGCACATTCCTTGCTGCGTGACGGATAGAAGCGGCAATAGGACACCGGATGCGTTCCGGGATGGGAGAGCATCCAGAAATAGCCCTGCCTGCGCTTGTTGTTCGCATCGTCGTGGATGACCAATATCCTGGTCTCATCGGCATGGATGCTTCTGCTGGAGACAACCTGCCTGTACAGCTCGTCGCCCATGCCATGCAGGAAACCGCTGACTGAAAGGAACGTTCTGGTCAGCAGCTGGGCATCGGCGACATTGCAGCCAGCCATGATGCCCATCCGCCTTGCCTGGCGGTAGAAAGGGATGCCCCAGACGATCTTGTCGGCGATGCTGGCGGCTATGAGGCCGTTGGCGAGCTTGCCGCCCTTGATGATGTCATGCTCTTTGGGCGTCGCCTGGACGAGCTCTCCGGTCCGAGTGTTCCGGTACAGGTAGCAGACCGTATCCCTGCACCGCATGTGGCAGGGAACGAAGGAGACCTGGTGATGGACGGTCCGCTTGACGAAGACCAGCTCATCACGGGCCGCCTGGTCGCCGATGTCCTTGCGGATATCGCATTCGACTGTCTGCTTGTCAAGCTTCGTCGTGAACCCCATGTCGCGGCCGCAGGTTCTGACGCCTTCGACCCGGCCCCACCGCCTTTTTGCTTTGCTTTCCTCCATCTCAGGCGATGCGCACAGGTCGCGGTCAGCGGGCTCGGATGCATCCGGCTTGGTCTGGTCGAGCTCACTCCTGAGGTCCTCGAGCTGTCTGGGTGTCTTGTTTTCGGTGGTGGCGGCGAAGTTCAGGTACCGCTCGATGTCGAAGTTCTCCTTGAGTCGTTCGATGAGTGCCTTGTATTGCTTGATCTCCTCGGTCATGACGGATACCTGCTTCTCATGCCTGGACTCTGCTGTCTTGCGCAGGGTTTCGGATGATCTGAGCGCCTGTTTCAGGGCTGCAATCTGTGCCTTCAACTCGTCTACCGACTCTTCTCTCATGCTTGCATCATAGCACGGAACGCGGAAAAATGCAACAGAAAAATATATATATTTGCTTATAAGATAAATAATTACAAACCTTACTGCGCCATCCTTGAGCATCGTTCCATCACCGCTTTCCGCCCGTAGCCGGGGCTGCGCAGGATCATCCGGATGGTAGATACGGCAACGGCGATTGCCTTCCCGTCGGTCCCTGCCTCCGGCCAGGCGAAGGTGTTGTTGTAGATCTTCCTGGTGATGAGCCAGTAGCCCCCGTCCTCCCACAGCAGGAAGCGGATCTGCATCTCGGATCTGTGGCAGAAGGCGAAGACCGCGCCTTCGTAGACTGCGTCGGGGTCGTGCATCATCGCCAGTGCGGCGAGGGTGTCGATGCCGTAGCGGCCGCTGGTCGTCCCGGGCATGATGAACATCCGTCTCTCGCCGAATGTGCCCAGCAGCTGGTCCTCGAAGGCCACTTCCCTAGTATGTATATCCATCGAGCACCTCCGCATGTACCTTGCGCATGATGGCATAGGTCTCCTCCGAACAAGGCATCATCGCAATGTCGACCAGAAGCCTGAACCTCACGTGCTCGAATTCGCGTTCCAGCGACGAATGATACTTCTTGCGGAGCCTGTCCTTCTCCCCATCGGAAATCTCTACCGCTATAAACCGGCTGCTTTCCTTCCACAAGGTCTCTAGGCACTCGCTTGATTCCCGGCAGTAGATGGCTCGGTTCCGTTCTGCGAAGTCGACCAATACTGGCATAAGCTTCTGTCCGTATAGTTCGAGCATGCGTTTCAGTTGGTAGACCTTGATTCTGTTCTCCTTGCAGAACTCGCCCATACTCATGTCATCGGGCCTGCAATAGTAGGCGTTGATCGTGTTCCTGATAAGCGGTGTTGTCTTGTCCATGCTGCCTCCGTATGTGTGGCAAGCATAAGATCTTTCTCTTATCCCAGATAGCTACGCATTGGTGTGAAGCTCACAAAATGCTTGCAACTCATTGAGAAGCAAGCTTTTAATTTGACAATGCAATAACAGAAATATGTTTATATAGATTCAGTCCTCGTAATCTTTTTTCTTCGTCTGCCCGAGGATCCTCCTGATGTCCGA
>Ga0265295_1005931_pt1 | contig 15157 bp, 9 predicted proteins | sample Munlansysbiofilm_FD_192503 | JGI IMG/M metagenome (GOLD analysis project Ga0265295, IMG submission 192503) | Leachate microbial communities from a municipal landfill in Southern Ontario, Canada - Methane capture system biofilm | ecosystem: Engineered > Solid waste > Landfill > Unclassified ... | reverse complement strand
CTCCGCTTCCCAAACTTTAACAAGAAAGAAACTGATAAAAAATAAAATAAAAGTGCTGATTTACTTTTGCGAAAAATTGATGAAATTTAATTTGCTATTTACACTTGAACAGAATCACCATTAATCCGGATGTTTGCAATGGTAAGCCCACCGTCAGGGGCATGCGAATAACCGTAAGAACAATTCTTGAATATCTGGCAGCAGGCGAAAGTGCCGAAAATATTTTGAAAGCCTATCCTGTTTTGGAAAAAGAAGACATTTCGGCGGCATTGCAGTATGCTTCTGCGCTTCTTGACAAAAATCTAAGTTCCTCGCCCCAATTAGCTTTGTAAGCAAATCGTAATATGGACTATCGCTTTCTTGTTGATGTAAACCTACCCAAGTATTTTCAGTTTTTTAGAAGTTATTTTATAATTCATTACCCAAACCGTAATCGTGGTGTGCGTTTTCACCTCATATTATTTCTGTTAGCGTAAACTTTTAAAATCACCTTTCAACCGGTTTGGAAATAGTTTCTAACGCAAACTGATTCGTCGGTTTGAGTCAATTCACCCCGTGAATTCCTCCAGGCAAAAGTCTTAATCCCCGAAAGTTTGTACAAAGCTCGCGAAACATTCACGGGGTGAATGTTGCCCATCAAACACTTGAATTCACCCAAAAACCAAAATACGGAGCTAACTCATTAATATGCTGCATGCTACGCCAAACAGTACAGATTTTATCGAGGTGGTAATTCACGGTAGTACAGAAAAAATGGAGGTCGAAAATTTGCAAAACGCTACTCACCCGGCGTAATATTGCCGAAACATTTTACGCAATGCAAAAAAACACACAAACAAAGCCTCATCCCAAACCGAAACCCGCCGGCAAAAAGCTCACCGATGAAATCAACAAAATCATCAAGGTGACGGAGGGGCAGAATGAGGCACTGGGGAAGGTTTTAATTGCAAATCGAAATAAAGGAAATTGAAATTTATTTTTACAAATAACATAATAGGAGGAGCTATGAAACAAAAATTACTATTATTTGTACTTCTATTCTTAGGAAGTATGGTTTGTTCGTCACAGGAGATTTCATTGGAATCTACTGAAGCTGAAGAACAGGTATTTAATATTTCGATACCTGAAGAGATCTATTTAAATTGTCTAAACTATGATTTTGACTATGATGATTGGCTTCCGATTTTGCTGGATTTTGATATAGGTTCGACTTATTATCTGGCATGGTCAACTTCAGGAGATGGTTTTTTTGATGATCCAAACCTCATACCCACATTTTATTATATGGGAGAAGGCGACAAAATAGCAGGTCAAATAACTCTATCTGTTTTAATTGTAAATAACGCATACGAGACCCAAACATTTCAGATTATTCTTAACATTCCCCGGCAACTCATTGAACTACCTCCCGGTGTTGTTTGGACAGGAATATCCTCCTTTCTTGACTTGAGTGCGATGTCTGTTCCTCAAGTTCTGGAGCCGATAGAAAATTGTGTGGAAATAATTTCTAATTCAGCGGGACAGTACTATTTACCTGGATCAGTTAATCAATTGGGCAATTGGATGCCGGTAGGCTATAAAATGAAAATGCAATGTTCGGATTGTTTAGCGCTTTACGGCGAACCACTTCAAAACAGAACTTTCACAGTTTCCGGAGTACAGACGATTCTTCCTGTTTTATGCGAATACCCTGTGGAAATTGTGGAATTGTTTGCCGGGCACCTGAATAGTATTTTGATGATTTATGATTGGGCAACAGGAGAATTTTTTCTTCCTGACGAACCATTTAGTTCACCACTCACCACCTTGATGCCCGGGAGGGCATACTTTGTAACAACTAAAAATATTGGTTTGCCGTTCGACATAGAATTTCCGGGAGGTACAGCAGGTAGTGGTTTCTTTGGACCTGACCAAACGATCTGTGAAGATATCAATCACATCAATTTACCTTGTGAGGTCGGATCAGGCTTTTGGGTAGATTATGAGCTAACCTATGGTGATGGGTACTTTGCAGGATCTGCCCCGTTTAGTTGTCCTTGGTCGTTCGATTATTATCCGGGATTCGGTGATCTGGCAAATGGTTATGTTGAATTTTGCCTCACGCTTTATTATGATGATTATCCATACATGGAGTCAGATTGCATCACTTACTATTTTCAACCTCTACCCTCGCTTGTTGCCGGAGAAGATGCAACAATTTGCGCTGATGAGAATTATCAATTTATGGATGCCTTTGCTGTTAATTTTAGTTCAATCACATGGTTCACCTCTGGTGATGGAACATTTAATGATCCTTCTATTTTTAATCCTACATACACCCCAGGTCCAATAGATATTTATTCAGGAAGTGTAGAAATTTGCCTGGAGGCGCTTCCATTGTCTGGCTGTACTACTTCTGCAATGGACTGCATGACCTTAAGTGTCTTCGAGCGACCATTTGTTTATCTTCCCGTCTACGATTCTTTGGGTTGTGAATTTTATAATTTTTCAAATGAAGAATGGTTACCAATACCTCTCTGGTTTGAAGTAAGTTCGGCTACATATCTTGAATGGACTAGCAGCGGTGATGGCTTTTTTGATGATCCTTACGCAATTCCAACGTACTATAACCTTGGTTATGTTGATAAGCAATTGGGTGAAGTAACTTTATCAATTCATGTGATGAATGAATGTGCAACAAGTACTTTTGAAATGCAACTTATCATTCCCCGGCAACTCATTGAACTACCTCCCGGTGTTGTTTGGACAGGAATATCCTCCTTTCTTGACTTGAGTGCGATGTCTGTTCCTCAAGTTCTGGAGCCGATAGAAAATTGTGTGGAAATAATTTCTAATTCAGCGGGACAGTACTATTTACCTGGATCAGTTAATCAATTGGGCAATTGGATGCCGGTAGGCTATAAAATGAAAATGCAATGTTCGGATTGTTTAGCGCTTTACGGCGAACCACTTCAAAACAGAACTTTCACAGTTTCCGGAGTACAGACGATTCTTCCTGTTTTATGCGAATACCCTGTGGAAATTGTGGAATTGTTTGCCGGGCACCTGAATAGTATTTTGATGATTTATGATTGGGCAACAGGAGAATTTTTTCTTCCTGACGAACCATTTAGTTCACCACTCACCACCTTGATGCCCGGGAGGGCATACTTTGTAACAACTAAAAATATTGGTTTGCCGTTCGACATAGAATTTCCGGGAGGCAGCAGTACATGCCAGAACTTATTTCTAAAACAAGGCTGGTCAGGCGTTTCCCTTTATCTAACTCCAGACAACCCTTTGATTGAGGATATCTTTGATGGATCGGATGATAACGTGATCATTATGTATTCGGACGACGGCATTTGGTTCCCACAGGCAGGCATCAATACCCTTGGCAATTGGGACAACAATGCCAGTTATGTAATCAAAGTTGAAAATGATGAAACCCTGTCTATCTGTGGAAGCCCGTTAGCCAATAAAACAGTATTCCTCCAATCAGGGTGGAATTATTTGCCTGTACTTTCCTCCAGCCCGGTGAATTTTATGCAATTGTTTTCAGCGGTTATGGATGATGTTGTTATTGTAATGGAGATTGCCGGAACACAAGTTTTCTGGCCCGAAAAGAATATCCATACCCTTAATAGTCTTCAGCCAGGCGAAGGCTATTTGATTAAAACAGGAGGGAATGTGATTATTACCTTTCCATAAATGAAACCCCCTGCTATTAATTTTATGAAATTGAGAAAATAACAGATTCAAAAAAAGTCAAGCTATGAAAACAAAATCATTAATTTACCTAATCTTAAGTTTGTTGTTTGCCGCTGTGGCAATTAGCTATTCTTCCTGCAAAAAGGAGGAGGTGAAACCGGCAAGCACCGAACCAGTTGTCTCGGATGAAACCATAATTGCCGAAGACAACGGGCTGGAAAACCCAACGATTTCGGGGAATACTTACACCTACGATTATTCCGGTTCAGCACCGGATGTTAGTGTAGGTGAAGTTATTGTAGGCCAAACCGGCGAAGGCTATATGCGAAAAGTTACCGGGATTACCTACAAAAACAACCAGGTAATCCTCGAAACTGAGCAGGCCAGGCTCACCGATGTAATCGACAACTGCGACATCTCCGATTCGATAGTCCTTAACCTCGGCCAAAAATCGGCAACCCTCAACGGAAGTCCGATCAACGTTGAGATTACGGGCTTGAAAGAGGGCATGGTCGTTCAGGAAGACCTGGTAAATTTGACCAATGTAATTTTGTTTTCGGGTGAGGTAAACGGGGTTACACTCGAAGCAAAAATTACGGAGGGCTATATTGCTTTTGAACCGGTGATTCACCGAAAGTTAAAAATTAAAGGCATCAACGGAAAACCAACAGTTACCGAATTTTTGCTCACTGCCGAAGGACAATTGGATTTGGTTTGCAATGTGCTGGTAAGCTGCGATGGCAATTTATCTTACACCCCCGAGTTGGATCCGCTGCTTACTTTTAAGATTGGCCCCATATTTTTCGGGCCGGTTCCGGCCTTTATCAAATTTTCGTTTACACCCGGTTTCGAATCTGCGTTTATCATCAACGGGAATCTCACCAAGGGCTACCAGGCCAATGCCACCGTCGAATTTGGCGCACAATACCTGCTGGATGAAGGGTGGCAGAAAATAACGGACAAATCCTTCACATTTAACGAAGACCCCCTGCAATGGTCATTGAACGGAAACCTCCATGCAAAAACATGGGTAACGCCGCAAATTGACTTGAGATTAGCTGGTGTGCTGGGACCCTATATGAATGTAAACCCTTTCCTCGCTTTCGACGGGCAGGTAAATTTGCCACAGTGGCAATGGGCACTCTCGGGCGGAGTGGATGGATACCTCGGCTTTGATATGTCGCTGTTTGGCTGGCAGATTGTTAATTATAAAACCTCCATTTTCGACTGGCAGGTAATCATTGCCGAGCAGTCGGGTATGCAGGCTGGTTTACCTGTGGTTGGTACCAAAGCCATAAGCGAAATAACAGCATCCTCGGCAAAGTGTGGTGGAAACATTTCAAGCGATGGAGGTGCGGCGGTTACTGCACGTGGGGTGTGTTGGAGTACTTCTCAAAATCCGACTACAGCAAATAGCCACACCACCGATGGCAATGGCACAGGCCAGTTCACCAGCAGCATTACCGGACTTAATGGCAATACCAATTACTTTGTGCGGGCTTATGCTACCAATGGCGAGGGAACTGCTTATGGTAACCAGGTGCAGTTTACAACACAAGGTAGTGGTGGAAGCGGAGAGCCATGTCCGGGAATGGAAACCATAACTTACGGTGGCCAGGTGTATAACACCGTGCTTATTGGCGACCAGTGCTGGCTGAAAGAAAACCTGAATATTGGAACAATGATTCCAGGTGCTGATGAAATGCAAAACAATGGTACTATTGAAAAATACTGTTATGATGACGATCCTGCCAATTGTGATATTTATGGCGGCTTGTACCAATGGGACGAAATGATGCAATATTCCACATTGGAAGGGGTTCAGGGGATTTGCCCTGCCGGATGGCATTTGCCCGCCGATGCCGAGTGGACAATACTTGCTGATTATTTAGGTGGTGAAGACGTTGCCGGCGGAAAAATGAAAGAAACCGGAACAACACATTGGCATTCGCCTAATAAGGGCGCTACCAACAGCAGCGGCTTTACTGCTCTTCCGGGCGGTATCCGCTTCCGCAATTTTTTCTCTAGCCCTGGGGGCCACGGCCTCTGGTGGTCTTCTTCGGAGGTCTCGTCAACAGATAGGGCCGATGCACGCGAGCTCGGCTTCGACTACGAGGATCTAGCCGACGCTGGCTCCCCCACTAAGGAGTTGGGTTTCTCTGTCCGTTGCTTGAGGGATTAATGTCTATTTGTCTATCCGCCGGTAGGCGGACGGGCAAAGCCCGTTTGACTATTTTATTATTTCCGCCGCAGGCGGTGAGTTTTTTTGAAGGAATACATGCTGTAAAAATGGATGTAAAACAAAGCTATGATCACCAAAATCATTTACACCATCAGGGTTCTGGTAACGCTTATTGTATTGTTTATCTGGACGATCATCGGATTTTTATTTTGGATACCTTTACTGCTAAAAATGATTGCATATTTCAGCAGCATGATCACCATTTCAACATTCAGGAATGTCCAAATAAAAGCCGCCCAGGACAGGCTCAATTTTGCCGTCGAGTTTTATGTGCGTGGCTTTGTTAAAATTCTGGATATTTTAAAACGAAAAAATCTTGAAGAGATAAAACTGGAAGATATCACTCCGGTAGATTTTTGGGATTTGTTTATTTCCATAATCTGGGATATTTTATGGACCCTTGTTTTCTGGGGAGGCGTGATTTTTCTCATCTATTTTATTCATCAAAATTATTAAGTTATGTCACAGCAATGCAGTCAATGTTCAGGTTCGATATTGGTTCAAACCTGCTTCGGGTTTAAACCATGCCCTACGAAACCCTTAAAGTAGTATCGGATGAGAAGCCCTACATAATTATTGATGAATCAGAATGTGGGCACATGACGAATAACTTGGGTATTAAGAAATCGTTTAACTTTGCACAAAACATACATGAGTCCAGTCTAATAACTCCCAAAATTTAGTATTGATGAGAGTCGCGTATTTAAAAATATTTTTTGGCTGGCCAGTTTAATTGATAAATTTCGAGTTGCTGAAAAAAAATTGGCCAGACTTATCATTATTTTGGTGAAAAAAAAGTTCATCGCCGAAAAAACAGCCTCAAATAGTTCATTATCTGCAACATACCTATAGATTCTCCCGAAATTTATTGCAATTCCTGCACTAAATGCAAAAAGACTTGTTTTAAAGAGGCCCCTTACTTTTAATTTTCCTCCAGGCGCTCGGCTTTTAAATTCCTTCATGGTTGCTTCAACATTGGGACGGATTTTGCGACGCTCCTTTGGGATTTCCTTGATGTTGCGGTTTCGCTTGCTTAGCAGGTAATCTTGGTGCGTAAAATAGTATCTCCCTTTGTTTTTAAATATTTGGCATTTTTCTTTTAATGGGCACTGTTTGCAGATATTTAGATCGAAGCGGATTTTATGACGCTTTTTTGTTGGCGCGGATTCTGCCCTCTGATGTGGGCATTTCACTGTGTATGCATCAGGAGATTGGCTGCTTTGCTCGATCTTTTTTTCTATCTCGCTTTCGCGCCCCCTCACTGCTGTTGTGACCTGCGTTATTTCTGACTCTGCTAATTTCTTGTCATTACCTTCGCTGCCATAGCCACCATCGGTATGCAATTCGTTTAGTTCCGGTGTCTTCTCTTTGATGATGTCAATGCGCTCATTTAGTATTACGCTATCGTCAACATTGTTGGGGTTTACAGCAATGTCGGTCAGCAATTGGATTGGATTGTCGGGGTTTGCCGTTTCGGTGCCGTTTATGGTGTATCCTTTGCTTTGTTGTTCTTTCTTTTTGCGATATGTGGCATCCTGGTCATCGGGCGATTGCAACATGCCGCTGTTTAGTTCTTCACTTGGCTTTGCGTTTACTTGATCATTGACAACTATGAAATGTTCTTTGTAAGCCCGCTCAAAACTGATGAATTCCTTTTTGGCATGGTAGCTCTCTTTTTCATTTATTGCGGTATGTACTGCGTGGTACACTTTCCCCAATTTCTCCAGCTCACGTGGCAACTCATTCGGTTTTAATCCGTAAATGTATTTATCCGATCCCGTTTTCAGATAAGCCTGCAACTGCTCTGCTATTCGACATTTGTCAGTTTCATCCAGCATCCTTTCCAACCTGATCAACACTTCTATCAACAATTGAATCCTGGAGTATTTCCTGATATTGGACGAAACCAGCGTGGAATCTGTTCTTTGAATGTCTGCCTTTAGCTTTAGCTGTTTTATTTGTTGGGATGTCAAATTATCAAAAACCTGCTCGATTAAATTTATTCCGGTTTGCTGTTCGTAGCCCAAAATCCTGTTTTGAAAATTAAAAAGTGTTGCCCTCGAAAATGGCTCTTCATCAATACTAACAAGCCCCAGAGCCGTTTTGAAGCGCATATCAAACATCATGCTTTCCATCAACTCATCATAACTTATCCCTTTCAGTTCTTTCAATATTAGAGCCGAAACCAAAATATTTACTGCAACATTTGGACGGCTTGCTTTTTCAGAATACAATGGCTTGAAGCTACCTTCATCTATCATACTGAATATCAGATTGTAAAACCATTTCTCCTTGGATTTCTCAAGTAAATCTCGCTGCTTTTTACTCAAGTCCAAAGCAAAGCTGAATAATTCCGGTTGACTGTTCGATTTAAACATATTCCTTGTCTTATTTTGAAAGCAAAGATAGGTATTATAGTTTTGATATAGTGCGATTTACATAACTTTTTTATCAACAATTTCAACAGCAAATTTTAATGTGTATTTTTGCCCAATACCTTTTTAGACTGGACTCATACATCTTGGAAACAACATTTAGGTTTAAAGCATCCGATTTAAATGAGCAATTCATCATTGCCTTGAAAACGCTTTTTAAAGATCAAGAGATAGAAATATCTGTCAGGGAATTTACGGACGAAACGGAACAATTGCTAAGTCAACCTGAAAATGAAGCCTTCCTTACAACAGCAATTGAAGAACTAAATAGCAAAAAGAACCTGGTGAAAGTCAATGGCGATGATTATGATTCGTTAATTGGTGAACTTACAAAAAAATGAAAGACCTCATTTTTACCCAATCCTTTGCTGGTTTTTTTCGGACTTAAATGCAAAAACATTCGTTGGGTCAATTTTTGCCTCTGCCGGTCATTCACAAAAATTTGCAACTCATTCCATTTATCAAAACAGCTCAAAAAGCGGGATCGTTTGAGCTGCATTTTTAAAAATAAAAATTTGTATTTGATTTTTTTCTTTTGAAAGACAGAAATTAAAAGGTTCTCCAAAATTCCAAAAATCAGGTATTTAAACGTTTGTAAAGCACACAGTGCCACATCCTGTGTGGGTTGTCGTTTGGATGTTTTTCGCGGAAAGCATATCTTTGCAGCGACATTTTTGCCGGGGGTAGAGCAGAACGAAGTGTGAGGCCGCCAGACGCGCACATAGAAATTGTTACTACCCGTGGCTCATTTCTTTTGGGGCGCTCCGGGCGTCTGCCAGCTCAGATGCCTCCGCATCTTTTATTTCAAAAAAAAAATTAGATTTCGATGATCAATACCAACAATCCACGAGAAACGATAGGGATGAAGGCTCAGCGAGTGCTGCAGCGCCTGCTGAGTGAGCACCCCGCTATTGGCGCCATCTTTAGCCAGGCACCATCGCCCGATGAGGCTGCACAGGCGCTGCGCCGACACGCTTACGCGTTTCTCAGCAACCGCAAGATAGCACTTGCTTTTTTCAATCGGGAGGAAACTTCCCGGCAGGCATACCGAAAGCTTACCTGGCGCGACTTTGGCGCCATACGTATCCTCGATTATATCGACCATACCGGACGCCGGTTCGACGACCTGAACCTCCACGGCGACGCTATCATCAACCGTCCTTTCGACGCGCTGTGGCAGGCCGTAAAAAATGGCCGCGGCGGCGGCAGCGAAGATTATTTCAGAGATATGCTGCATCTGTTTCGCCAGTTTAGCGGAACCACCCAACGGCAGCTTCCCGAAAGAGACCAACTCGACACCTGGATGCAAAGGCATCCGTCGGGGCTGGACAAAGAGATGATGGAGATACGGCGCCAAAACCGCGAACGTATTCTCCGTGTCATCATCAGCAGGATAGAGCAGGGGTTGGTAAAAAGTGAGCGCTACAAATTCGACGAAGGCATGAGCGCCGAACAAAAGATGGAACGCGCGCTGCAATGGTGGAATACCAGCCATTTTCATCTCAAATTTGCTGTCCGCACGCCTGAACTGCTCAACGAGATGCTCGACGACTCGCTCGATGCTGCCACCATGAAGACTTTGCGACAAGCACAGCAAAACGGGATTCCCATTTTTGTAAACCCTTATTATCTATCACTGCTCAATGTGGATACCTCCGATTTTGCCGCCGGTACCGACCAAGTGCTCCGCGATTATGTGTTGGTGAGCCAGGATTTGATAGATGAATTTGGACAGATTGTGGCTTGGGAAAAAGAAGACATTGTGCAGCCCGGCGAACCAAACGCCGCCGGCTGGCTGCTTCCTTCGCGACACAATATCCACCGCCGCTATCCCGAAGTGGCCATCCTCATTCCCGACACTGTAGGGCGTGCCTGTGGCGGATTGTGTGTTTCGTGTCAGCGCATGTACGACTTTCAGAGTGGCCATCTCAACTTCGACCTCGATAAGCTAAAACCCAAAGAAAAATGGCCGGAGAAGTTGCACGGTCTGCTTGACTATTTCGAAAACGATGCACAACTGCGCGACATCCTCATCACCGGTGGCGATGCCCTGATGAGCGCCGACAAAAGTATCAGGCTGCTGCTCGACAGCGTTTACGATATGGCTTGTCGCAAAATAGAGGCAAACAAAAAGCGTCCGCAGGGCGAAAAATACGCCGAGATGATGCGCATCCGTCTGGGCACGCGCCTGCCGATTTATATTCCGCAACGAATCACGCCCCAACTCACGGCCATCCTCGCCGAATTTAAAGCCAAAGCCTCGCGCATTGGCTTTACGCAATTTGTGATACAAACGCATTTTGTAAGCGCCATGGAGATTACGCCCGAGGTGAAGCAGGCCATTGCCCGGCTGCTCTCGGCGGGATGGATCGTTACCAATCAGCAGGTTTTTACCACAGCGGCGTCCGTTCGCGGACACACTTCCAAGCTGCGCAAGACACTCAACGACATTGGCGTGCTTACCTATTACACCTTTACGGTAAAAGGATACCAGGAGAATAAATCCAACTTCGCCACCAACGCCCGCGCCGTGCAGGAACAGATAGAAGAGAAGAGCTTTGGCGAAATACCTTTTGAATATTACGATGTAATCGCCGATTTTCCATTGCAGGCCGAGCAGATGGTAAGCAAGATTGATGAGCTGCGACGCCAAGAGGATCTTCCTTTTTTGGGTACCGACCGCAACGTGCTCAACATGCCCGGCGTAGGCAAAAGCCTGCGCTTTCGTACCATCGGCATCACGCCCGACGGACGCCGCATTCTGGAGTTCGACCACGACAAAAACCGTCGACACAGTCCCATCATCCATCAGATGGGGCGCGTGGTAATCATCGAGAGTAAGTCGATGTGGCAATATTTGCAGCAGCTCGAAACGCTCGGCGAAGACCTCGCCGAATACGAAAATCTCTGGGGCTACAGCCTCGGCATTACCGAGCCGCGCATCCCTGTGTACGAATATCCAAAATATGACTTTGGAGTCACAGAGAAGTTTACCAATTTCGACATCAGCAAGAATCAGTAAAAAATACGATCTTCGTAGGACATTTAAAAGAAAATTAAAAAACTATGATAGCTTTTAATAATTACGAACATCCCTACGAAGCCATTACCGAAAGGGCTTCCGCAATTACCAGCAAAACAGTTGTAGGTGCTGAGCGTGCTGCAGCACTCAAAACGATTCTTAGCTGCATCGACCTTACTTCGCTTGAAGGCACCGATACCAGCGTTAAAATCTTTTCGATGTGCGAACATGCTCACAGCTTTTCCAAGCAGAATTCCGGACTTCCTGATGTTGCCGCAGTATGTTTTTATATGCCCTTTGTGGCGCAGGCGCGTAAGAAGCTCGAAGGCACCGGCGTAAAAGTGGCAACCGTGGCAGGCGGCTTTCCGCATGGGCAGGCGCCTACCGAAATAAAGCGTGCCGAGGTGGCGTATGCTGTGAAAGCCGGTGCCCACGAAGTGGACGTGGTGATAGACCGGGGTTACATGCTGGCCAACAAATGTAACGAGGTGCAGGTGCAGCTCGAAGCCATGCGCGCAGCAGCCGGCAAGGCTACCCTCAAAGTAATTCTGGAGACTGGTGAACTGGAGACGGTGTATAAAATCCGGCGCGCCAGCGAGATCGCGCTCAATTCCGGTGCCGACTTTCTGAAGACTTCCACCGGGAAAACCAAGCCCACAGCCACACCGCAAGCCGTGCTCATCATGCTCGACACCATTAAAGAGTTTTATGAAAAAACAGGCAAAATGGTCGGTATAAAACCTTCGGGCGGCATTGCCGAACCCGACGACGCTATTAAATATTACCTGTTGGTAAAAGAGATACTGGGCGATGCGTGGCTTAACAACAAGTATTTCCGTATTGGCGCCAGCCGCCTGGCCGACAAAGTAGCAGCAGAGATAAAAGGGTAGGAGCGGTGGATAGAGAAAATTCACGAATGTTTTTAACAACCAAAAAAACTTTACCAAAAACTGGTCGCCATCATTAATTGATGATTACGGTAATGAATAATTTAGATTTAAAAGCCCCAACGGGGTGCCATCATTAGCATAGTCCGCAGGGCTATGATAAAAACGACGCCATCATTTTATTATAATATTGAGATTTTAAAAATTAAAACAATGCCCACCAACGACGATAAAAAGCCTGTCGTGCCTTCACAGCCGGAAGAAATCATCCAAAGCATCGACAACTATGGTTCGGAAGGTTTTGAGATAAACCTTCATCACCAGGCAGGAAATTTTACCAGTGCCAGCGCACGGAAGGGCGTGCTCAACACCCATGGCCTGGTTTCCCCGAAAGCTGTCCGGGGTTTTGATTGGCTCAACGATCGTTCGCGCATTGTCCGCCCATTGCTGCGGCGTCGCGGCGAGCTGGAGGAGGTGTCGTGGGAGGAGGCTTTCCGCATTATCACCGAACGCATCCGCGCTGTCGATCCAGACGAAAACGCTTTTTATGCCGGCGCGCGGCTTACCTGCGAAGAGATTTACATGGTGCAGAAACTGGCGCGTGCCGGCGCCCGCACCAACAATGTCAATTGTTTTCATTACATGGGTCGCGGCATTGGCTATGGCCACAACGCCAGCCACTGCGCACCGTTGAGTGCCATCGATGCCGCCGGTCACATCTTTATTATCGGCAGCACGCTCCTCAAGGATCATCCGATTATCGATCGACTTATTGCCGAAAGGCGCAGCAAGAAAAATCTCTCCGTGCAGCTCCTCACCACCGCGCCCGGTGTGTCGCACAACAAAATAGCCGATCACGTTCTTACCATCACAAGCTACTACTGGTTTTTGCGTGCAGTAAATTATTTTATCCTTTCGGGAAATATGCTCGATGAAGAGAGGCTGCGGCAGAAAATCGAAAACTATGACGAATACAAAACCGCGGTGATGGAGCACGATTTTGACGAGCTTTTCGTAAAGTCAGGCATTTGCTGCATCGATCAGTTGGCCGCTTTCGCTAAATCTTTTTGTCGTCAGCCGGAGGTTTTGTTGGTCTGCTCCGAAAAGGAACTTGCGTCGAACAGTTGTCTGGAAATTGCAAATCTGACGTTGCTGGCTTCCGTTGGAGCTGCTGATAATTTGTTGCCGTCCCGCCGCTACCTGGCGCTCAAAGAAAAAAATAATGCGCAGGGTGTTATCGAAATGGGTGGTTGCCATAAAGTGGCGCCTGGCTTCCTTCCTTACGATGCTCCCGGCGTGGTGGAAAAGCTGGAGAAATTATGGAATGTAAAGACTCTGCCACGTGAAATCCTGAGTCCCTACAAGCTGCTGGATAGGGGATTGCTGAAAAATATTTTCATTTTCGGAGAAGACCCGGTGGGCTGTGCTGTCGATAAACCAAGGGTCGATCATTGGCTGGATCAGGCTACGTTTTTGGTGGTGCAGGATTATTTTATTACCGATACCGCCGCCCGTGCCGATGTGGTGTTGCCGGCCTCTTTACCTTTCGAAATTGGCGGCACCTATATCAATACCCACAAGGTACGGCAATCAATTGAAGTTCAAAAGAAATCGGTTCCCTTAAAAAATTCATTGCAACAACTTGCCACGTTGCTGCGTAAATTGGGTGTGGTTGCCGCCGACTGCCACCACCAGATTATGGAAGAAGCCGATCAGCTCATGCCTGACCCGCAGCAGCAGATGCCGCCAAGCTTGCAATTTACCCGGCGCGACAATATGAACCGGATGTTTGATTTCGGCTGCGACATTTTGCACAAACGGCTTGAGGAAGCGTCTCATTAAACCCAGACACGAACGTGTAGGTTACGAGAATCGTAAAGTAAAAAATTACTACCGCTGAAGATAGCAGCGTGATTCCGGCAAACAATTTACTTTTGTCGCTTAATCTTCGGAAATGTGCATCAATAAAGCCCATATTTCAATAGTTTATTTGCAGACATTTTTTGGGCTGATGCTGATGCTTGCGCTGCCGGCAATCGTGTATGCGCAGGAAAAACCGTCACGTTTTATCGACCGGGTGAGTCTCGAAAGCAAAATTAATTACGGTTTTGTCATACTGCATCATCCGGAGATATGGGCGCTTACCGACGGTTACTTCCCAATTGTTGAAGCCAGCCTGCTGCTGCAAACCGATGGCCGCCGCCAGTATCAATATCGGCGGCGTTATCCGCAAATCGGGCTCACGTATCTCTATTCCGATTTTGGCGGCTCCGACCCCCTGGGAGTGATGCACGCAGTGATTCCAAACATCAGGCTGCCGCTGCTGCGCCGCGATAAAATCCGGATAACTTTTGGCGTTGGGGCGGGCGTAGCTTATCTCACCAAAAAATTCGACCGGATAGAAAATTATCAAAACCTTACCATCGGATCGCATTACAATGCTGCCGTAAATTTCCAGCTCAAAACCACCCTTCACCTTAATTCGCAGCTTAGCGCCAGCGCAGGTATTTCGATGACACATGTTTCCAACGGCACCATCAAAACACCAAATTATGGCCTCAACATGCCTGCGCTTTTTGCAGGGCTGGAATATAAAATCACACGCCGCCCCATTGTTTTTGTGCAGCCCGAAGAGATTAAAAAAATGAAAGGAAAAGTGAATGTACGCATTGGCGCTGCTATGGCGCTGAAAGAAAACAATGATGTGTGGGATAAAGAGTTTCGTGTTTACATCGGTAATGTGGGTGTGGGTGGTTATTACAACAACACCAACCGGCTGCTGCTCGACGTGGATGCTGTGTACGACGAATCGACGAAATATGCCATGGAGCTTGCCGGTGCGCCGGTGGATAATTATGAAGATGTGGTGAAAGGGGGCATC
>Ga0265295_1005930_pt1 | contig 15160 bp, 14 predicted proteins | sample Munlansysbiofilm_FD_192503 | JGI IMG/M metagenome (GOLD analysis project Ga0265295, IMG submission 192503) | Leachate microbial communities from a municipal landfill in Southern Ontario, Canada - Methane capture system biofilm | ecosystem: Engineered > Solid waste > Landfill > Unclassified ... | reverse complement strand
TGGACAGATACATCGGAGTGTATAGATAAATATTGTTCCCAAAGCGCTGGCGCGTGATCTGCTGCGAGCGCTGAGCCATGGGCTCCAGATACTCCTGCGCTGCCGGAGAGATCAGCGCCATGAAGTCGCGCAGATTCGGGCGTTCCGCACTCAGAGCCTGCTCTACCTGACTTGTGCTGCAGGCGTGAATCTGCTCGAGGATTTCATCCTGTGGGTACTGGGTGATTACATCACTGAAGGTTGCGCTGCCAAGGGTTGGGCTGCTGCTTATCATGCTTCATTCCTTAAAAATCCAGTCAGGGGGCTAGATGCGTGTGCGTGCAGGCGCTGTTTCCCGAGCCCCGCTAGGAAAGCTTCACGTCCAGCCTGCACCCCTTTGGCAAAAGCAGCTGCCATTGCAGCGGGGTCGGCGGCAACTGCCAGCGCAGTGTTAACCAGAACGGCGTCCGCACCCATCTCCATCGCCTCCGCCGCATGGGATGGTGCCCCGAGTCCGGCATCCACCACCACTGGGACTATCGCCTGCTCGATAATAATGGCGATGTTATCGCGGGTACGAATCCCCCTGTTGGTGCCGATGGGGGCGCCAAGGGGCATTACCGTAGCGCAACCGGCTTCCTGTAGATGTTTGGCCAGCACAGGATCGGCGTTTATATATGGCAGTACCACAAATCCTTCCTTCACTAGAATTATTGCCGCCTTTAGGGTTTCGATGGGGTCAGGGAGCAGGTAGTACGGATCGGGAGTCACCTCAAGTTTGATCCATGGCTCGCATCCAGCGGCCCGTGCCAGTCGTGCCAGGCGTACCGCCTCTTCGGCATCGCGCGCGCCGCTGGTGTTGGGCAACAGCAGATGGCGTTTGGGGTCGATATGGCTGAGCATATCGTCCTGCGGATTGTCGATATCCACCCGGCGCAGGGCCACGGTCACTATTTCGCAGTCCGAGGCGTGTAGCGCTGCGGCCATAGCTGCATTGGAAGAAAATTTTCCGGTACCTACCATCAAGCGTGAGCGGAATGTGCGCCCGGCAATAATTAGTTTGTCCATGCTATGAATACGATCCTTTCAGCAGAGAACAGATCCTTAACGCGTGCAGGTACTGCCGCTCGCGCGTGGGAGGTGTTGTGTTTTGAGCTTCAATGGTCCTGAACAACCCTTTGTTTATGGTTTGATGCATGGTGCTGACAGCAGATCCGGTGTTCAGGGAGAAACAGGTAAAATAGCGAACGCTATGTCGTCTATCCCCCCCCGACAAAGTTAACGATTTCAATCTGGTCGTTGTTCTGCAGCACCGTGGTGTCAAAGTCACTGCGCATGACTATATTGCGGTTGCGCTCCACCGCGACTCGATCTGCTTTTAGGCCCAGCTGTTGCAGTAGCGCCTCAATGTTGCACCCATCTTTTACTTCCAGTGTTTTTCCATTAATCTTCAGTTGCATAAGCGTTATCCTCCACATTGTTTCTTGTCTATATCTATCTTTTCTGTATTTGAAAGAGTTTTATCTATGGGACTGTTGTGTTTGGTGGTGGGCGTGTCCGTCAGAGGATCTAGCCCCAGCAACAGGCGCACCACGGCATGTGCCTGATGGCTGGCCGCAACTCCCACGCGTGAGGCGCATAAACTGCCGACTGCTTCAACGGCGCTGGCGCCATCCCCACACACGTACAGGCGGGCAAAAGGGCGTTGGGTTATGATGCTGTTGGCGGCACCAAAACCAGCCACGCCGGATGCCGCCACCAGGGGGCGCTCGGGGAAGGTTTGCAGCCATGTCTGGGTAAGCTCGGCTTTGGCGCTGGCGTGGTCAAATGCTTCCACCAGAATATGGGCGGAGGCGAATAGTTCAGTGAGATTGTGGCTATCGACTCTGGTGTGATGCGTAGTGAGGTGCAACCCCGGATTTATGCGTTTAAGGGTTGTAGCCATGGCGGTAACCTTTGGGCACCCAATTTGATCGAGAAAATACTGCTGACGCTGCAGATTGGAGAGCTCCACGACATCCTGATCTGCAATAATCAAACAGCCGATGCCCGCACGCGCCAAGGCAATGGCGACATTGGAGCCAAGCCCGCCAACCCCGGCAATAGCGACACATGAACGCTCCAAGGTTTGCTGTACTTCAACGCCGTGGCGGGCTTTGAGCATGGCGTTGAATTCTTCAGTGCTTGGAGTGTGGCCGCTGCAGATGAACACCACGCGATCTCCGGACTGCAAAGGCGTGTTTGCCTTGGTTTCTGCGCCGTTGAGAACACAGATGTCCGCACCTGGATACTTGTGGCGGCGCAGTTGATCAAGCGTCATCTCCGCGGGTATGTCGTGCAACTGTTCATTTATACTGATACGCATCTACTTAGGCCATAGCTCAGGTTGATTGTTTGCATTTCGCCTCAAATCAACCCTCCGTGCATAAAAATACCCTGCTGCGGATAAGCGAGGCGGGATGAGAAAGTAAAAACAATCTGGTACCGAATACACTACATTAATATGGGCAGATGCGAAACTAAGAGGGGTTGTGCAGGGACAACTTGAGCAGGACTCTACGTTGAGCAGGACATGGGGAAGGTATGGCACAAACAAAAACAGGGTCACAGCCGCGACCCCGATACACAAATAGTTGAATTCGTGTGTGCGCCGCTTTCCTACGCCGGTATAATCCGGATCAGGTTCTAAGGGTCGTCCGCGTACGGAACTCTCAGTTGTAACAACTCCCCCAGGGCATCTAATTTCCGCCCAATCTAACAGCACCCCACGAAGGAAGTCAACGGCATAATTAAGGTTTGATGGATGTGGTTGGGTCTGGTGGCGCCTCTTTTTCTACAATGAGTTGCAGCTTTGTTTTTTAAGCAAAACTTTAGTAGTATGGTGCTCCTTGAGTACTTGGTCAGGGTGAACCCTGAGAGGTGCGGGGGCGGCGAATTGAACGCTTAACGGCAGTGACATGATTAATGGCGGAGTAATTATGAGTATTTCAGAACGGTATCGACAGCTTGTGGCGGATCTGATGGCTGCGATAAAACAGATTGAAGATGAGGGTTCTTCTGAGCGCGCTATGCAGGTCTTGCGTAACGGAGCGGATATGCTTGAAGAGCATGTGGAGTCTGTGGGGGAGATTCCACGAATGCGCATAGAACAAGACCTCTCCCCAGTACTGCTCGACGCCCACAATCTACTCGACCGTGGACGCCTGCTCTTAACCGAAGGCGAGTTTGAGTCTCATGCCGCACTGGTATGGGACCTACAGCAGATGCTGTATCGTCTGCTTAATGATCTGTAATCGGTAAAAGTCTGGCCATTTATCGTACTGCAGCTAATATTGTCACAGGCCCAAACGGAAGTAGGGAGTGTAGCCTGACTGGTTGTTTTATACGGTCGTTACATATGTGAAGGTGTGTATATCTGGAGGTTGTTATGGCTTTGGGGAAAACTTGGTACGAGGTTGAGGCGGCAGCGCAGAGATTTGGAATTAAACCCAGCAAGCTATTGTTCTGGGTGGAAGAAGGGTTGGTGCGGTGCGAGCGGGAAGGCAAGGAGATTAAAAGCGTCAACATCGATGATGTGCGCCTGCTTGTTAATGATACGCAAAGACCCGAAAGTGACTGATTTTGTCGTTTAGGCAGGGTATAGGTAGACGCGTGTGCAGAAAACATGTGCAGGGAAATGCGATTTTATGGATTTTTATGATGTTGCAATAATTGGGGGGGGCATTGTCGGGGTGGCTACCGCCAAGGCATTGACTGAGTTGGCTGCTGGAACCAGAGTGATAGTTGTGGAAAAAGAGTCACAGCTGGCTGCCCATCAAACTGGGCACAATAGTGGAGTGATCCATTCCGGCCTGTACTATCGCCCTGGGTCTCTCAAGGCACGTAACTGCACCGAAGGGCGTGAAGCACTATACGCTTTTTGTCAGGCCGAGGAGATAGCGCACGAGCGCTGTGGCAAGATTGTGGTGGCAACGGACGAAGGGCAACTCGAAGCTCTGGACGAGCTGGAGCACCGTGGACATCAGAACGGTCTTACAGGGATTAAGCGCTTGGATGCTTCCGATCTGCGCCAATATGAACCTCGGGTCAGTGGCATCGCGGGCCTGCACGTACCCCAGACCGGAATAGTCGACTACACTGCGGTTACTTATGCTTTTGGTGCCAAGGTTGAAGCCGGTGGAGGAGCTATCCTGACTTCTGCTGAGGTGCAGAGTGTGGAGCGTGCAAACTCCGAGTTTCGTCTTCATACGGCGGCTGGCCAAGTTGAAGCGCGTTTTGTGGTGAATTGTGCGGGGCTGTATAGCGACAGGGTGGCGAGGATGTGTGGCGTTGATCCCAAGGTGCAGATTGTCCCTTTTCGGGGGGAATATTACAAGCTCGGGCAACAGCAGCGCCATATGGTTAAGAATCTCATCTATCCGGTGCCGGACCCTAAGTTCCCGTTTCTGGGGGTGCACTTCACCCGTATGCCCGATGGAGCGATTGAGGCGGGCCCGAATGCGGTGTTGGCATTTAAGCGTGAGGGTTATCACCTGTGGGATTTCAGCCTGCGTGACATGTTCGATACCCTAAAATATCCCGGTTTTTTACGCTTGGCTCGGCGTTATTGGCGGGTCGGTCTGCATGAGTACCGGCGCTCGCTAAGCAAAACTCAGATGCTACGCGATTTGCGTGAGCTCATCCCTGATCTGCACGCCGATGCAATCTACCGTGCGGGAGCCGGAGTGCGCGCGCAGGCGGTGGCGGCAGACGGTTCACTTGTCGATGATTTCTGCGTTCACGAAGCACCGGGGATGGTGCATGTGCTTAATGCTCCTTCGCCGGCGGCAACAGCGTCTTTGAGTATAGGCGCTGCCATAGCTGAAACGGCGCTGAAGCATTTTTCGCTTTAACGAAAGATTACGTGAATTTTTGCGTTAATGGTGGATTCCACCATTCGTAGGGGCGATTCACGAATCGCCCGTATTTCCGCCACCGCAACGCGAAAGGGCGATTCGTGAATCACCCCCCTGCTCGCTGCGCTCACCTTCCCCCCTATTTTATAGGGGGGATTGAGGGGGGGTTGTGCCGGTGGTGGTAGGCACGGCACACCGCGCCCCTACAAGATTTTTGCTCCGGTTTTTCGACCGCCCATTTTGGTGAGATGTTGATGGATCTCGCGCAGCAGCGCTTCGGTCTCAGCCCAATCGATACATTTATCGGTCACGGACACGCCATACTTCAAGTCGGGGGCCGCCTCGATGGGCTGGTTCCCGCACTCGATGTTGCTTTCGATCATAAGGGCGCGGATGCAGGTGTCCCCCGCTTCGATTTGGGCAAGGACGTCACGTGCGACGGCAGGTTGGCGCGTATGATCTTTGTCGGAGTTGGCATGGCTGCAGTCCACCATGATGGCGGTAGAGAGGTTGCGCTCCATCAGTCGCCGCTCGGTTTCGAGAATGTCTTCCCGGTGATAGTTGGGTTTGCCACTACCGCCGCGTAGCACAATATGCACGTGGTGGTTGCCGCTGGTCTGGACGATGGAGATTTTGCCGGAACGGTTGATGCCCAGAAAACTGTGCTCATGCGCCGCTGCACTCATGGCATCCATGGCGATACATAGATTGCCATCGGTGCTGTTTTTAAATCCAACCGGAAATGACAGCCCGCTTGACATCTCCCGGTGGGGTTGGGACTCAGTGGTCCGTGCCCCGATGGCACCCCAGCTGATGAGGTCGGCATAATACTGCGGTGTTATGGTGTCGAGCATTTCGGTAGCGATGGGCAGGCCCAGATCGGTAATAGCGCAGAACAACTGCCGCGCCACCCCAAGTCCTTTGGATATTTGATGGGTGCCGTTGAGGTCCGGATCATTGATTAAGCCTTTCCAGCCGACCGTGGTTCGCGGTTTTTCAAAGTAAACCCGCATAACCAGCAACAGTTTATCTTTTAGCTCACTGCTCAACTTTGCCAGGCGCCGGGCGTAATCCAGTGCGCCGGTGGGATCGTGGATGGAACACGGGCCAACTACCAGCATCAGACGTTTGTCGCGGTTGGTGAGGATATCGATAATCTGCTGTCTGGATTTAGCTACAAATTCTGAAGACGCCTCCGATTGGGGAAATACCTGCTTTAGCTCCGCAGGAGCGACTACCTCGGTGAATCCTTTTATATTAAGATTATTGGTACGGTACATGTTGGGTTTGTCCTCCCTGTGGAAGCATTATTCAAGGCTTAAATAGCGTATGTTTTGCTTGCTTGATTTAGTTCAGGTTTTGTTCGCTGCCATGATGCAACGCGTATAGTTTCCGCGAGCGTACACATTACTCCTTCCCCTAGAGGATGTCAAAAGGCGCTGCGCGCTTGATGTCGATTGTTCAGCACGGCAACTATTTGTTTAACCCGTCTTTGCCCTTGTTGCAACCCTATGTACTTTGTTACCATTGATGTTAAGTAGCTAGCTGATATTGCCCTTCACTATTAAACTCAATGCAGAGGAAGACATATTCATGCGTCAATTTATAATGGCTGTAGCTGGTCTGATCGATCTGGCCTTCAGCCTCTACATTATTATTCTCGTAGCACGGGCTGTTATCTCCTGGGTCAACCCCGATCCGTATAATCCCATCGTCAGATTTCTGCACCGCGCTACCGATCCCGTTTTGTATCGTATTCAGCGCATTGTTCCGCTGCAGTTCGGCGGAATGGATTTTTCTCCACTGGTACTTCTCTTAGCATTGTCCGTTGCGCAGCGTTTTGTACAGGCGACTCTGGTCTCGCTCGCGTATAGCTTTTAACGTCAGGGTGGAAGGCATGGACGCTGATAGTTTGCGCTGTTGCGTTAGGCAGGGAGATGCCGACACTCTTATCTCGGTACTTGTGCAACCGCGAGCCAGCAAAAACGCTCTTTGCGGCTTGCAGGGGGAGGAGCTCAAGGTACGTCTTACGTCGCCACCGGTTGATGGCGCTGCTAATAAGATGTGCTGCGCCTATTTTGCCCGCCTGCTTGGGTGCGCTAAAAGTAACGTCAGTATCGAGCGTGGACATAGTAGTCGACATAAACAGATTCGCGTTGCTGCGTGTACGGCGGCAGAGGTGCGGAAGGTGTTGCACAATCAGCTGACTTGAGTACAATGCTGTATCCGTTGAATTGGCCGCCGAACCTAGCGGGCTATTCCGGGTTTGAATATGCTATTTCAAAAGATACTTTTTGTCTGATGTTGCTCCGTGGGGGAGGGACGGCAGCAAAACGTGTGGCTTCAGATCAGGATCTAAAGGAGATTTTATGCAGCCCTTTGTGTTTTACAATCCGACAAAAATAGATTTTGGTGCCGGTAAGGTGAAGAATGTCGGAAAGACAACCGCAAAGTTTGGTAAAAAGGCCCTGCTCGTCTATGGCCAGAATAGCCTGAAAAATAGCGGTATTTTTACGCGTATAACCTCCTCACTGCAGCATGCTGGGGTTGAATGGGTTGAGTTTGGTGGAGTTAAATCCAATCCGGTTTTGAGCCACACCTACGCAGGGATTGAGCTGGCCAAGAAAGAAAACGTTGACGTTATTCTGGCGGCGGGGGGCGGCAGTGTGCTGGATGAGGCAAAGGCCATTGCGGCCGGCGCCATGACTGACGGGGATGTGTGGGATTTCTTTATCGATAAGGCCAAAGTTAAGCGTGCATTGCCCCTGGTTACCGTCCTCACTCTGGCGGCTACCGGCTCCGAAATGAACTCTGGCGGGGTGGTGACCAATGAGAAAACCCAGCAGAAGTTTAATATCAATGGGGCCGCGCTGTTTCCAAAGGTTTCAATCCTCGATCCAGAACTTACCTACACCGTACCGTCCGATTACACCGCCTACGCGGGGGTAGATGCCATATCCCACCTCATTGAGGGATATTTCACCAGTACCGATACAGAAACTCCACTGCAGGATCGTTTTGTCGAAGGTACGGTTAAAGTGATCATGGGTGCAACGGAGCGGCTACTGCGCCAAGGTGATGACCCAGAAGCGCGCGCGAACTTGATGTGGGCTTCAACCCTGTCGCTCAACGGCCTTTCCACTGCAGGGATCGGTCCCTACGGCATGCCCAACCATATGATCGCGCACTCCCTGAGCGCCATGTACGACATCGCCCACGGAGCCACCCTCTCCATCGTAATTCCGGCTTGGATGGCGTATCAGGCGGAGCGGGATCCAGGTAAGTACGCCCGCTTTGCGAACCGTGTGTTCCGTTGCAGTGGCGGCAGCATGGAAGAGCGAGGCCTGTACGCTAGCGAAGCCATGAAGGAGTGGTTTCGCAAAATAGGTGCGCCTATCGATCTGAGCGAAGGGAATATCCCCGTCGCGGATATTCCGGCCATTGCTGAAAATGCCATGATGCTGGCCCAGAAGTGGGAGCTGACCGACTACACCAAAGAGGTGATAGTCGATATTCTCGAGCGTTGTTACTAAAACGCTGCTGCGTGTAGATATGAAGATTGTCTCCTTTAATGTAAACGGCATCCGCGCGCGCCAACATCAGCTAGCACAGTTGATTGAGGTGCATGCGCCCGATATTATCGCCCTGCAAGAAACCAAGGTGGACGACAGCCAGTTTCCTTGTGCGGATATCGAAGCGCTTGGCTACCATGTTCACTACTACGGTCAAAAGGGTCACTACGGCGTGGCTCTTATGTCGCGCCAGGAACCGCTGGAAGTTCAATATGGGTTTAGTAACGCCGAGCCCGATGCCCAGCGACGTCTTATTTACGCTAAATATGCCACTGTAGATGGAAAGCCCTTGACTGTGATTAATGGGTATTTCCCTCAGGGCGAGTCGCGCGATCATCCACTGAAATTTCCCGCAAAACAAAAATTCTATGCCGACCTAACCCAGATGCTTGCTCGCGACTTGGATCCCGCTGCGCTGCTTGCTGTAGTAGGGGATATGAATGTAGCCCCTGCTAATGTCGATGTAGGTATAGGCGAGGACAATGCAAAACGCTGGCTGCGGCAGGGTAAGTGTTGTTTTTTGCCCGAAGAGCGCGAATGGCTCGCTGCCCTTATGGATAAAAACTTATACGATACCTACCGCAGTTGCCATCCCGAAGTTGCTGCGGTTGACTCTAATGAAGCTGGGCGCTACAGCTGGTTTGACTATCGCAGCCGTGGTTTCGAGCGTGAACCTAGGCGCGGTCTGCGCATCGATCTTATCCTGGCGAGCTCGGATCTGCATGCGCGTTGCACTGCCGCTGGCATCGATTATACGATTCGCGGCATGGAGCGACCTTCGGACCATTGTCCAATTTGGGCCGATTTTGCGCTATAGGCGTCACGCTCATGCATCTCTAAATGGCATAAAAGGTTATAAATAAAGCCCTTATGGAGTTCCTGGTGGGGCTTGTGGTTTTCTCATGTCCCGTCGCTTCTAATCTTTACATCCCAATAGGGCAATAAAATCAGATTAGAGAGCAGTTTTTTTACGGAATTACTTTTATTTTATTACATGCTGTGATATTTATTCACAGGACTCGAAAGACCATTCTATCCAAGTATCTATTTTGGTAGAAATTTAAGCCCTAGGGAGAAGGCCTTGTACAGAGTGAATAAAGCCGCGCAACATCCTAGATCAACTCTGGCACCGTTACTCTTTACTTGGCTTCCATAGTCCACTGTTTTTCCAACCGGAAAAACTGTTCTTTTTTCATGTACGTTGAAAGGAGGCCACTTTTTTTAGGTTCTGGTAGTACAAAGTAGTTTATCGTTTGGTTCACCGTTTGGTTAACTTTTAATGGAGGTCGTATGAAACACCACTGCAAGTACGTAAGTAAGCGCCTGGCGCTATTGTTGATGGTTCTGTTTGTGGGCACGTTCACCCTGACCGGTTGTGGCAGCGGTGGCGGTAGCTCAGACAGTTACAGCACTCCTACACTTGGAACCACCCCCGTAGAAGGGCAAGTTAGCAGCACTGTTATCGACACTGCTACCCTTAAGGCATGGATGGATCAAGGGTTGGTGAACGCAGGTGGGTTTAAAAATGTTGTTATCCTGCAGCAGAAGGGCTACGCCGCTGGTCATATTGAAGGTGCACAGGAATGGTCCAACTCAGGAATGGTCCGCGTTGAAGGCCCTATCCTAAGTGGAAATATGGTTCTTGATGGCAAGACCATGGACGCTATGATGCAGGAGCGTGGAATCAACGCCAACAGCACTATAGTATTTATGGGTAAAAACTCTGAGCGAGTTTATTTTATGTTCCGCTACTGGGGCTTTCCCAAAAATCAGTTGAAGGTTCTCAACGGTGGCACCAAGGCATGGACAGCAGATGGGTATGCCCTCACAACAGTTAATCCTGTTGTAGCTAAGTCTGATTTCTGTATTAATGATCTGGCGAACGGTCCCGATCTGGATGCAAGAGCTTCACTCAACGAGATGATCGTAGGGCTAGAAACCGGAACAATCACTCCTTATGCGACCTATGGTGCAACCCTCGTTACATCAAAAGCAACAATTTCAGAGACTGTAGACAATTCCGGTGCGTTTGTGGCTTTCCAGGGTAGTATGAACGGCGTGATATATGATAAGAGCCTCTACCCAGCCTCTACCGGTGACATCACCGCAGGTCTTTACAATACTGTTGACGGTGTTCCTTACTACAAGAGCAAGGCCGAGATGGAAGCATACCTGTTTGGCCTTGGTGCGGATAAATCCAAAGCTATCGCTACCTTCTGCCGTGCCGGTAACCTCGCGGCTGACGGTTTCGGACCCATGGACGCAGTGCTGGATGATTGGGATATCATGCTGTATGACGGTTCTTGGAGCCAGTGGGGCAGTCTTACCGCCTTTACTGATATTGTTCCAGCCCCGTCATATGCGCTTCCTGCAGGGTACGGAGCATGGGCAACAGATGAGCTGATGTCGGAAATTGAATACAATATTAACGTACTTTTGCTCGGTTCTGATCAGAAAATCTATCAACCTAAGTACTTTTCTGCCCCTATGTCTCCATATGCTGCTGGTGCTAACAACCTAGAAGATGCAGACTACGAGTACTGGGCTGCTCCTGCTGCCGGCGGTAGTGCTCCTGGTGCTGCAGGTGGTGGCGGTGGCGGCGGTTGCTAATCTGCCGTTACAAGTCGACGCAGCATCCGTAGTGATGCAATGATTAACCAACGTAAAAGGAGATATACTGTGAAAATATCATCTAAAGTGGTAGCTGCTTGCGCAGGCCTAGTCATGCTGGCTACATCAGCCTTTGCCGGCCCAGTGTGGACATTTGGTCCTGAAGATCAGGGTCTGCTCAAACTGGAATATAACGGACAGTTCCAGCTCAACCATCGTGATACCGGCTCCGGTTCTAAAGGTAATGACGATACCATGGAGTTCAACTTCCGCCGTAACCGCTTGGCTCTCATTGGACTTTATGAAGGTTTCGGTATCTACGTGCAGACCGAGTACCGTGAGGACAACAACATCACTCCATTTGATGTGTCTGACGGGGATAACTCCAGTTTTCAACTGCTGGATGCCCAGTTCCGCTTCAAATACAATGACGCGGTTCGGTTCCAAGTTGGTAAGTTCAAGCACAACATCACCCGTGAAAACCTTGAAGCATGTGAAAAACCCCTCACCTTGGATCGCTCTGTGATGATCGGTACTCCGTTTGTCGACACCCGCGATAAAGGTATCGTCATGTGGGGTAACCTGTTTGATGACATATTTCAGTACCGTCTTGATGTCATGAATGGTCGCAATGATTCCGATTCAGCCGCAAAATCGAATTTCCGTTATGGGGCGCGTGCGCACCTGACCTTCTTGGACAAAGAAACTGGCTACGGCTATCGCGGTACCTACATGGGCGCGAAAAAAGTTATTACAGTGGGTGGTTCTTACTCGTACGAGGCTGATGTTGCATACTCCAATACCGCTGCTAAAACAGGCAAGGTGGATTACAAAGCATGGTCAGTAGACCTGTTTGTTGAGTACCCAATTGAAGATATCGGTACCTTCACCGTTTCTACCGCGTATGTAGACTACGATCTTGATGATGCATACAAAGGTGCAAACCCTGATGCTGGTACTATAGGGCAAAAAGGGGAAAAGAATGGTGGTTACACCAAGGTTGGCTATATGTTGCCTAACCTGCCACTGCAGTTCTTCGGACGTATCGAGAACTGGTCTTATGCATACTGGGGTACATATGATCAGGAAGTTGATTGGCTCAGTGGTGGTATAAACTACTATCTGCGCGGTCAAAGCCTGAAGCTGACTCTTGAGTACGCTAAGGTTGACTTTGATAAGAAGACTGCAGAAACTGAAGACTTCAAAACCCTGACTGCTCAGCTGCAGGTGATTTTCTAACCTGCCGCTGACACAGATTTAGTAATACAACCACAAAGGCATCTGCGTAACCGCAGGTGCCTTTGTGGTTTCTGGGGGTATAGTTGCAATATCTCGCCAACCACAGCCCAAATGAGGTTGGTATTCAACACATTACAAATTGTCACCAACAACACAAACATAGAAGTTGATTAGAGCTAAGGTTTTGTAGCCAAAGCAATATTAGCTTCCCGGCAAATCGGTTGCCGGGGAAGCCGCTTGTCATCATGCGGACACCTTGCAGCCAATGTAGCTATTCGCCGGGGATGACGGTGAATGCGCCGCAAAACACCCCCCTGCTCGCTGCGCTCACCTTCCCCCCTATTTTATAGGGGGGATTGAGGGGGAGTGTGCCGACGGTGGATTGGTGTAGACGGTGGTGGTAGGCACGGCACACCGCACCCCTGCGTGTATGGGCGAAATATTTTTCGACCTATTGGCTGTTCATGCTACAATTCGCGCTATTATATTGCCGTCCACAAATGCGGTCTTTGTTAAATTTACAGGCAGCGGAAACCTTCTATGTCGTTTACTGTCACATTTAAAAACTGTGCTCTCAAATGCCTAAGTGTTGTCTGTGCTGGTGCTGCGGCTACACTGTTGTTGTCACTAAGTGGGTGCTTTTTTGCCGAGACTGAGAACCAGTGCGAGCGCTGTCATGTGGGGCTGGAACTGGCGTCGGAATCGCATATGGAATGTGTTGCCTGCCACGGCGGAGATGTTACCGAAACCGATATGAAGAAGGCGCACGCCGGTATGCACGGGCCGCGCAATCCATCAGCACCACAGGTGTGGGATAAAACCTGCGGTAAGTGCCATCCATATCAATTGGAACGGGTGCGTTCCAATATCATGTACACCAACACCGGTTTTATCAAAAACATACAACTTACTTGGGAAGGCGACGACGGACAGCTATATGCCACTGCGCAGGAGAAGTTATTTGATGCTGAGGGAAACCCCATCGTGCGGCCTGGGGTGGCGGAACTGAACAATCTGGCAGGGGAGTTGTATCGCAAGTATTGTGCCTTGTGTCATATTGGGGTGGAAAACCATCTTGTGTGGCGTAGTTCGCACGCCTCCGGGTGTGCCGCGTGTCATTTCCCCTTCAATGAAAACGGTACCTATCAGGGACACGATCTGAGTATGAAGGGTAAATGGCCCCATTCTGAAACCCACAGACTTGAACCACTGCCAGACAATGATGTGTGCCTGCGCTGTCATAATCGTAGCGGGCGCATTGCCTTAAGTTATCAGGGGATGAATGACGGCAACAACTCCTTGGTTCCGACGCATGATGCCATCCCCGGCCCGGAGCTGATGGGAGGGCCGCGCAATATTACCAGCATCCATGCAGATATTCATCACCAGAAGGGGATGGAGTGTATCGACTGCCACACCTCCCATGATGTTATGGGGGATGGTTATGCGTATGAAAGTATGTACACCCAGGTAGAGGTACGCTGTACTGACTGCCATGGTTCGGCTACGCAGGTTCCTCAGGTTGTGGCTCTGGAACGCGAAAATACTGAGGCCGCGCGTGAGGCACGCAATTATAAGGCTGAGCCTCCGGTGCAGACAGAACGCGTGCTTACTTCCAAGGGGCGGGCATACTCCAATGTGTTTAAAGATGACGCTGAAATTGTGGTGTTGGGCAAACGGGATGGCAAACGCCATATCAGTAAGGTTATTACCGCTACCCCTGAGCACGGAATAGTCGGGCACGAGCGCCTGAATTGCTACGCGTGCCACTCCTACGCGGTACCCCAGTGTTTCGGGTGTCACACCGAATATGACGCGCAGGAACCTTCGCAGGATTTTATCAAACAGCGCTATACGCGGGGGAAGTTTAGCGAAAAAGAGGATTATCGCGATCTGTATCCATTTGCTCTAGCGCTGGATCAGCGCGGTGAGATCTCGCCGGTGACGCCGGGCTGTCAGACCTTTCTTACCTTGAAGGATAGAAAGGGGCAGACCACTAAAGATGAATATGTCACCAAATTTAAGGGTAAAAACCAGTTACGTTTTGCGCCATTCTATTCGCATAACACCGCACAAAAGGCGGTTGGATGCAGTGAATGTCATGCTAATCCACAATTTATGGGGTTCGGGCAACATAGCATCTCGGCTGGGGATATCCGCGCCATGTTTTTGTGCGAAAAAGCGGACGATAAACCTCTGGATGGCTTCATGCAGATGCGCGCTGGTGGTATAGATTCATTTGCTGGAATTGTCCGTGAACACAGTCGCCCCTTAAATGATGCCGAAATCAGGCGCGTATTTGCCGTGAACCTGTGTTTAGTGTGTCACGACAACCCGCGTGATCCGATATATGGAGAAAAATTAGACTATGGACGTCTTAAAGAGTGTCTGCGTCTTGCTGCTGCTGGGCACGTGCTGTATCCCCCTGCCGAGCCACGCTGAAATTGAGGTCAACGGCGTACATGCCGCACTGGCTTGTGCGGATTGCCATGTTCTAGGGGAGGCAGATGGAGCATTGAGTGCGTCAGCAGGTGGCGCTCCCGGATGTAGTAAGTGCCACGCTGGTATGGAGCAGATTTTTGCCCACAGCATGGCGCAGCGGGGGGCAGAGAAGGCGTTTTGTGCCCGCAGCTACGCGCAGGCAGATCCGGAGTTTTTCTCTACCAACTGCATGGGATGTCATGTAGATAATTGCCTCAACTGCCATGGGGAGGATGGGCATGCCATCAAACGCCCAAATACGGAGGATTGTCTCCAGTGCCATAACGGATACTTTGTTGGTTGGGATTATATGGGGCGTGCTCCGCGCGACGACCACGCACGTTATCAGCGCGGTCCGCTGGCAAACGGAGAGCATTATCTCAA
>Ga0265295_1005929_pt1 | contig 15163 bp, 10 predicted proteins | sample Munlansysbiofilm_FD_192503 | JGI IMG/M metagenome (GOLD analysis project Ga0265295, IMG submission 192503) | Leachate microbial communities from a municipal landfill in Southern Ontario, Canada - Methane capture system biofilm | ecosystem: Engineered > Solid waste > Landfill > Unclassified ... | reverse complement strand
CCGCCATGCAGTAACGGCAAAAAATGGAGAAAAGCGACCCCTAGCCCCGCTGTGCCCGGATTCCGGAATGAAAAAATCTGAACAAGTGAATGCAGCAGGACGAAAATTTGATTCCGCAAGGCTGCTTAATTGGCCACAGGTATTTGCTTTTCATTTTCAATGAGTTATAGTAGCGGGTTAATGTATGGGAGCCAACCAAATCACCCAGCCGGTTTTTTGCCCATGAACCAACCCGGCATTATTTGACTGGGCATACAGCCATATGAAAAGCCAATTAAAGCATCTCGCGGCTCTGTTCTTGCTTCTGTTTGCCGCCTTCGGTTTCGGCCAGGACTGGGCCTTGCTGGGGTTATGACAACAGCCGCATGGGGGCCTCTCCGGCGGTGAAGGACCTGCCGGAAAAGCTGACTCTGCACTGGAAACGCCGCCTGCCCGAACCCAGGCGGGCCTGGTTTGCACAGCTGGACGACCGTGACAAGCTGGAGTTTGACCTCTCCTACGCCCCAGTGGTGGCCGGCAAAAAAATGTTCATCGCCTCCATGCGCGACGACAGCCTGCGGGCATATGACCTTGACCAGGGCAGCGAGCTATGGTGCTTTTTTGCCGACGGTCCCCTGCGTCTGTCCCCCAGCGTTTGGCAGGACAAGGTATATGTGGTTTCAGATGATGGCAGCCTATACTGCATCGAGGCTGAAAGCGGTTCACTATGCTGGAAATTCTTTGCCGCGCCCGGTTCTCACCTGGTACTGGGCAACCGCCGTCTTATCAGCCTGTGGCCGGCCCGCGGCGCGCCTTTGGTTTTGGACGGCAGAGTGTATTTCGCCTCCGGCATCTGGCCTTTTTTAGGCACCGGCATATTTGCCCTGGATGCACAAAGCGGGGCTGTGATTTGGCAAAATAATGGGCATTCCACCCAGTGGCAGCCGCAGCCGCACGGCGGCGCCTTTGCATTTTCCGGCTTGGCGCCGCAGGGTTATCTGGCTTTGGGCAACGATCGCCTGGTGGTGGCCGGAGGCCGCTCCCTGCCCGGCCTCTTTAACCGGCACAGCGGCGAGCTAATCTACTATAATGCGCAGGCCAAGCCACAGGGCGGTTATGCCGTTATGACCGATGAAAAATATTGCTATAATCATGGCTACCGATATTCATTGGAAACCGGCAGAAGCGCCGGCGCCGGCAAGCCTGACAACGAGTATGCTAATTTACTGCAGGAAAAAACCGCCGCCTTGCAGGAAGAGCTGGACAGTCCGGCTTTTATCAGCCTGGTGGCGGATGGCAAGCTCTTCATCAGCAGTAAGGCCGGCAGCATCTACTGCTTTGGCGCTGACCAGCAGAGCGAGGCCATAACCTACGATTGGCAGCCGGAAAAACTCGAAACCCTTAAGAATGAGGATTTTCTTCTGGCCGAAAGCCTGCTGCAAAAATTTGCCTGCCAGGCGGGCTGGGCCTTGATTCCCGGCGGCGCCGGCGAGGGCTTCCTGAATGCCCTGCTGCTGAATTCAAAGCTTAACCTGGTGGTTCTCGAGCCGGACGGGGAAAGGCGCCAGCAGCTGCGCAGCAAATACAGCCGCGCCGGATATCATGGCGAACGCATCGCATTTTTAGCCAAATCACTGAAGGAGACACAGTATCCCGAGTACATCACATCGCTGCTCCTAGTGCCCGACCCGCAGCGTGCCGGCCTGAAAAAAGAAGACTCCGACCTGGAGCTGGTCTATAAGCTGTTGCGTCCCTACTACGGCAAGGCCTGGATCAATTTCCGGCAGCCGGACGAAACCCCAAAAAGGCCGCGCGGCCTGCTGAGCTGGCTGACCCGCTGGCGGCAAAGAGGCAAAGCGGCGGACGAAAGCAGCCTGGAATTCGCACCCGCCGACGGCAGCCTGCAGCAGGAGGGCGAGGCACTCATCCTGGCAAAGCGGCAGGCGCCCATCGGCTCGGGGCAATGGACGCATCAGCACGCCAATGCCAGCCAAAATGTGCTCTCCGATGACGAGTTGGTAAAGCCGCCTTTTGCGCCCATCTGGTTCGGAACCACACCAAATTATCACGCCCTGCCTAGACACCACTACGGCCCCAGGCCGCAGGTCGCCGGAGGCCGGCTGACCATACTGGGTGTGGAGACCCTGAGCGGCAGATGCGTGTACACCGGACGCGAACTGTGGGTCAGAGAGTTCCCCGGCATAGGACACGCCTTCACCAGCCTCGAACTGGAGGCAAAATGGGCCGCCGGAGAATCGGTGTATATGATCAATGAGCCGGGAGCCACATACATAGGCAGCCCATTTGTCACCATGCCTGACAGCGTCTATCTGAGATACCGCGGCGAGGTCTATAGACTGAACCCGGAAACCGGCGAAACCCTGGCCAAATGGAAACTGCAGGCGCAAAAAGAATACGAGGAAAATGAAGAAAACCCGGACTGGGGACATATCAGCGTGCAGGGCAGTTACCTTATCGTCACCACCGACCCTTACGTATTCCTGGAGGGAAGACTGGGCAAGCTGGCTAACGGCTGGGACGGCAGCGCCAGCCGCAGGCTCATAGTCATGGACCGCTACAACGGCGAAGTGCTTTGGCATAGAGACGCCGACATTGGCTTCAGACACAACGCCATATGCTCCTCCGAAGACCGCCTGTTCGTCAATGATATGCTTTCGGCGGGGGCATTGGACCTGGCCATGAGACGCGGCATGCCCATCAAACAAAGACCGCAGCTCTACGCTCTGCGCCTGGACAGCGGCGAGCAGCTCTGGCGCAAGGAAAGCGAGGTCTTTGGCACCTTCCTGAGCTATAGCCGGAAATACGACATACTGCTCGAGGGCGGGACCCGGGACGGACGCCGCCACCTGAAGGACGAACCAAGCGACCGCCTGCTGGCGCGAAACGCAACCAGCGGCGAGATACTCTGGGAACGAAAAGAAAGCTACAGCGGGCCATTGATCATTCACGATGACATGGTCATCGCCGGCAGACCCGGCCCGGCTCTGTGTGTCACCAGCGGTGAGAACAAAACCCGCCTGCACCCGCTTACTGACGAGGAAATTGCCTGGCGATACTGGAAGTCCTACGGCTGCGGCTCATCCAACGCCAGCACCCACCTGCTGCTCTTCCGCTCCGGAGCGGCCGGCTTTGCCGACCTCGAGCACGACGGGGGCACCGGCAACCTGGGCGGCTTCAAGTCAGGTTGCACCGCCAGCATGATCGCCGCCGACGGCATTCTGAACGCGCCGGACTACACCAGAACCTGCACCTGCTCATATCAGAACCAGACCTCGCTGGGCCTGGTGCACCGCCCTGAAATGGAGCTGTGGACCAGCAATCAGCCCATTCAAAACTATAAGGGGCCGCTGCGCAGACTGGGGGTCAATCTGGGTGCGCCTGGAGACGGCGCGCCGACAACGGCACACTGTGGCTGCACAGCCCCAGCCTGGCACCCTCGCCTGAAATCAATCTGCTGCTCGAGTGCGGGCCGCAGCCGCCAGGCACACGCATCATCGCCGCACAGGGAAGAGCCGCACAGGGAAAAGCCGAATACTGCCTGGACGCCGACCTGGACAGCGCCTGGACCATCGTGGACCAGCGCAGCGGCAGCTTCGCTAATAATGAACCACTGCTTGTAAGACTGAATGAAAGCGTCACTCTGGACAAATGGGAAATGGCCTGGCGTGGCCCCAAACAAACTAAATTCGAGTTGCAGGCGCAAAACCAGGAGGGCGCCTGGGAGACTGTGCTGCAGGGCGAAGGCACCGGCGAGGGCCAAAGCTTTAGCATATATGAATTCGCCCCAACAAGTAGCGCTGCCTGGCGGCTTTGCTTTGCCGAACATCAAGACGAGCGCAAAGACAAGCAGGAAAAACGATTGCAGCAAAGCTTGCAGGTCTATGAATTACGCCTGGGCGGGCTGAAGCCGGAGGCCTATGCCTATTTTTCCGCAAAGAACTTTTGGCGTCATCACTCCTTGCAGGTCTCCGGCCCTCAGGAGCTGCGCTGGATAGCGGCCTCTGGAGTGAAGGACCTGCGCAAGCTGGTCTTGCCCGCCGTCTTTGACCCCGCCGTCAGCTATGAGCTTACCCTGGTTTTTGCCGAACCCGAGCTGTCGCGAGCCGGCGAACGCCGCTTCGATGTGCAAGTACAGGGTAGAAAGCTGGGCGAGACATTGGACTTATTTGAGGAGAGCGGCTCGCTGGACTACGCCCGCACTCTGGTCTGCCAGGGACTGCGGCTGAGCGACAGCCTGCAAGTGGAGCTGCTGCCCCTGCCAGGTTCGAGTCAAGGACCGGTGCTATGCGGCTTCGAGCTGCGACAGGAGCAACCGTGAAAAACATTCAACGCCGTCTTTTCCAGTTGCCGCAGCTTTTTGCCCTGCTCGCCATCGCCTGGCTCTGCCGGCTCGAAGCCTGTCCCATCCCGGTTTATCAATATGCCCTGGAACACTGGCCAGCCGACCCATATACCCTGGAAGTGGCACTGGCCGAAAACCTGAGCGGCGAAGAACTGGCCGCCTGGAAAAGCTTGCAAGAGCTGCAAAAAAGCGAGAAGCGGGACATCAACCTGGAGATACGTACGGCAAAGACGGAATCCGCGCAGTCAAAGCCAGCGGCCTCCTCGAAACTCAGGCTGTTTTATCCGAATCGCTCCAGGAACAAGTTACCGCTTTGGGAGGCCGCGCTAAACCCGGCCAATGTCGCAGCCCTGCTTGATTCGCCTTTGCGCCAAAAAATATCGAAGGCGCTGGCCATGCGCACCTCCGTGGTTTGGATACTAATGCTCAGCGACAATCCCCGGCAAGACAAAAAAACCAAGCGGATGGTCGAGGAGAATATCGAGCAGCTTCGCGCTGCCATTGTCATCCCGGAACAAGCCGACTGGGGCGGGGAACTCATGAACCTGGACTTCGAGGTCGAGTTCAAGCTCTTTACCGTCTCCAGAAAGGACCCCGCCGAGAAGGTCTTCTTGAGCATGCTGCTGGGCAGCGAGCCGGACCTGGCTTCGGACTACCATGACGAGGCGCTGCTCTTTCCGATTTTTGGCCGGGGCCTGCTTCTTTATGCCCTGGTGGCCGAGGGCATCAACTCCTGGACCTTGTCCAAGGCGGTGGGCTTTCTGACCGGCTCCTGCTCATGTCAGGTGAAAGCGGCAAATCCAGGGCTGGACCTGCTGCTGAAAATGCCCTGGAACGACGTGGTCGAACCGATGACCCCGCCCAGCGTGGGCGGCCAGGTCGGCGCCGACCAGTTTTTCCGCGCGCAGGCAGCCCAGCAGGAACTCGAAGCCGAGGCCGCCAAAAAGTAAGCGCTGCGGTTTTAAGGCCGCAAGATAAAGTCTTACATTTCTATAAGTCTTATTCGTCCAAGCTCAATTATGCTTTACCCACTACATAGCTTACAAAAAAGGATTCTAGCCATGTTTTCTCCTTCCCGGACGCGTACCCGTCCCGCATTTTTTACTTTAATCGAGCTGCTCGTGGTGATCGCCATTATTGCCCTGCTTGCGGCCATGCTCATGCCGGCTCTGGCCAAGGCCAGGCGCAAGGCCAGAGAGATTACCTGCCGCAGCAATCTGCGTCAAAGCAACCTGGCGGTCATGCTGTATGCCAATGATAATGACGACTATTATCCGCTGTCGGAAACCGAACACAACCCGCATAAGGAGACCTTGCAGCTGCTCAATGTCTACGACAATGAGGCCCGACTGCGCACTTTCTACTGCCCCGAGGAGGAGTTTCTCGAAATGTTTGCCTCCAACCCTAATGCCGGGACCCCGCCGGGAGGAGTAGACTCGGTGACCAATACCGCTGAAAACCGCAGCATAGGCAATATCTCGTATATCTACTGGAGTTTCCGCACAAATAAAGTCTCCGAGGACGGAACCTGGCGAAACCCGAATGATTTTATCCCCAGACAGCTGCTGGCAACCTCGCCCAACCCGGCTAAACTGTGGGTCTGGTGTGACTTCTTTAGACAAGGTTCAGCCCTGTTCCCGCACGGCCATCAGTCCGGCCCAAAAGGCGGCGGACTGAATGTCGCATTCCTGGACGGACATGTAGACATAGTGCGGGGACAGCCGAAGGCCAGCTTCGAAAACCTGCCTAAGCTTAACTAGAGCAGACCCCGTAAATACTTGGTGTGACTTGGTGTGCCTTAGACCCCGTCTAAAAAGCTGGACTGGCAGGATTTTGGACACGAAGACACACTAAAGCACACGAAGGTACACTAAGTCGTCTTCGTCTAAAATTAGAAGTTCTGCCAAAAACTGCGTTTCTCAAGAGAATTTTGCTTTTGTGGTTAACCAGCCTGGGTTAATATTTCTGGCAAAATCAAAATCATCTAATGAGTTGTGCTGCAGAAACGAGCCGTTTTGCCTTTAGTACAGTTTACTATAAAATGGCGTATCTACCTGCGCCGTAGGCGCATAACCATGCTTAACCCCAGGCTTCAGCCTGGGGTGTAGGCAGCCATCAAAACCGGCGCCTCGTAGAGGCGCTACTATGTTCCTCCCTTTTTGGACGCGGTCTACCTTACCGACCTGACTATACAACTCAAACCTGGAGCTTATAGCATGAATTTGCTGACTTATGTGAGAAAGGAAATCAGCTTTCGAAAATTCAACTTCGTTGCCGGGCTTATTTCCATCAGCCTCGCCATGACGGTCTGGTCGGCGGCGCCATCCTTGCTGCGCGCCCTGCGCAAGCAGACCGAGACGCTGTTGTTGGAGCGGGAAAAGGCCACCAAGCGGGAAATGCTCAAACTGGAAGACGACTACCGCATTATTATGCGTGATCTGGGGCACAACCTGATGATCCTGGCGCCTGACGAGGACCTGGTGCGCTTGCAGCGCGAAGGCGTGCCACTGCAAACCATGCCGCAGGACTATGCCAGCAGACTGGCGGTCACCGGCGACATCAAAAGCCTAAACCATATCCTGCCGGTGCTGCAGCAGAAAGTCAACTGGCCGGAGCAGGGCGGCGCCGAGATCATCTTATGCGGCACGCCGGGACAAATCCCCACCCCGCACCGCAAGCGCCATCTGACCGAGGACGGCCTGGCATATCTCAGTCCCATAGTGCCTGGCATTCCGCCCGGCCAGCTGAAGATAGGCAGCAGCCTGGCCGAAAAGCTGAACCTGAAGGCGGGACAGCGGCTGCGCCTGCTGGGAGAAGAATTCTTCCTCGCCGAAGTGTTGCCGCCGGAAGGAAGCAGGCAGGATGTCTCGGTATGGTGCCACCTGGACTGGATGCAAAAAGCACTGCACAAAGAAGGCCAAATCAGCATTATCCTGGCGCTGCAGTGCATCTGTCATGCCGACAGCTTGCAACAAGTAAGCAAAGACATCAAAAAATGGTTGCCGGACGTAAAGATCGAGGAGTTCAGCAGCATGGTCAAGGCCAGGCTGCTGGCCAGAAAAAGAGCCGCCGAAGCACATCAGACCGCCATGCGGGAATTGAAGGAGCACCGCGAAAAACTCTTCCGCCAGCAAAAACGCTTTGCCGGCTTCGCCGCGCCAGCAGCCATGCTGGCCGCCGGACTGTGGATTTTCTTTCTCTTCCTGAACAATGTGCGTGAGCGCAGACAGGAAATGGGCGTGCTGCGCGCCCTGGGAATGAGCGAAAATAATATGCTAATGATCTTTTTGTGGAAAAGTGTACTGATAGGCATACTGGGAGCCGCCCTGGGCTTCTTTCTCGGACACAGCCTGGCATTAGTCGGGGTCGAGCCTGACAGCGCACTGAAACAATGGTACGAACTGCTGCGCTGGCGAGAACTGCTGCTCGCATTGATCGCCGCCCCGGCTCTCTGTATCCTGGCTGCCTGGCTGCCAGCCAGACAGGCTGGCCGCATAGACCCGGCAGTCATGCTTATGGATGCATAAAGTAGAGCGCTAGTATCCCTTCGTGTCTTTTCGTGTCCAAAACCACGCCAGGCCTAAAAACCAACTTAAAACCAGGTAGTCCAACCATGACAAATAACGCTGAAACAATTTTGCGCCTCAGTGCACTGAGCAAGACATATACTCCGGCAGGACGTGCGCCGGTAGAGGCCTTGTCCGCGGTAGACCTCGAGTTGCGCCGCGGCGACATGCAAGTGATCACCGGCCCCAGCGGCAGCGGCAAGTCCACGTTGCTCTTATGTGCCGGTGCTCTTATGCGCCCAAGCAGCGGCCAGGTCATCATGCAGGGCAGCGACCTATACGAACTAGGCAGCGAAGAGCGCGCCGAGTGGCGCGCCAAGCATATTGGCTTTGTCTTTCAACAGTTCCACCTGATCCCCTTCCTGGACATCAGCGACAATATCCTGGTGGCTACTTTGCCTGGCGGGGCGAGTACAGAGCAGCGCCAGAGAGCCGAAATGCTCATCGAGCGCTTCGGACTGGTCGAACGCCGCGGCAATCCAGTCGCCGAACTCAGTGTCGGAGAGCGTCAGAGAGTCGCCCTGGCCAGAGCCTTGCTTATGCAGCCGGCCCTATTGCTCGCCGACGAGCCTACCGGCAACCTGGACGAGGATAACGCCGCCATAGTCCTGCAAGCCATGCGTGACTTCAGCGAGCAAGGCGGCGCGGTGCTCCTGGTTACCCACAATAAACAGCTGGAAAACCCGCAGAGCAAAAGACTGCACAAAGGGCACTTTGTTAAATGAAGGGTAGAGGAAAAACCCAATATTATTTGATACCCTTGCTCTGCCTGCTCTTGCTGCTCCTGGTGCTGCATCTCAGCCGACAGGATGAAAGCTCTAGCCTGGGCGAAACCCAGGCCGCCGCCGAGCTGTGGCTGTCCTGCGACCCAGAACTGGAAGACCTGGCCCTGGCCATAATGGCTGCCTTTCAACGCCGTTACCGGGCGGAGATCGTCTTGCTGACCCAGCAAAAAACTGCGCTGAGGCCCGATTTGCCGCCCGGCGAGGGACTTTTTCTGGGCTTGAAGATAAACGCCGAGTCTGAGAAGCAGCCATTTGTCTGGCTGACCGAATTGGCTCAAACCCGCCTGGTACTGATACGAAACAGCAAAAAAACGCCTGCTGGGCTGGCGGCAACTCAATTATTGCTGGGTGATTATCGCCTGGCCATGCCGCAAAACAAAGACGGTCTTTTGGGGCGTGTCAGCGAGCTGGCCTTGCAGGCTCAGGGGCTTGACTGGCAGCAAACCTATGACCGTGCGGCCTTTCACGCCGAGGCCTCCGGCTCGCTGGCCTTGTCGGTCGCCCTGGGCAGCGCCGACATGGCCCTGGTCTGGGAGTCTTCAGCAAAGCAATATATTCATATGCCGGAGATCGAGACCCTGCCTCTGCCGCAAAGCTACCCGGTGCAGCTCTATTTTGCCTCAGAGACTCAGGAGGCGGGCAGTCGCGAAATGCGTTTCCTGCGGGAGTTCTTGCAAGGGAAGCTAAGCGCCGTTCTGCTTGAAAGCTACGGCTTTGTCAAGCATCCCGAAACGGATATATAGCAACGCAGGAGGCAAGCCGCTTGGTGTCTCTTGGTGTCTCTTAGTGTCCTCCCCCTTCGTGTGCCTTAGTGGTGCAGTTTCCGCAGGCTAGTAGCCAGGATGCCCTCTTCTTCGCGGTATTTTGCCACGGTGCGCCGGGCTATCTGCAGGCCTTGTTTTTTGAGCGCCTCGCTTATTTTCTGGTCGGAAAGCGGCTTGTAGGGGTCTTCTTGGTTAATCAGCTCTACTATGCGCTGCTTAATGGCGCGGCTGGAGAGTTCTTCGCCGTCATTTTTGCTGTATCCGCTGCTAAAGAAGAACTTCAGCGGAAACAAGCCCTGCGGGGTCTGAACATACTTATTGGCTATGGCCCGGCTAATGGTGGTCTCGTGCAGTTCGAGCAATGCGGCAAGCTCGGCCATGATCATGGGTTTTAGCTTGGCCAGCCCCTGCTGGAGAAACTCGCTCTGCAACATGATCAGGCTCTCTCCTATCTTGCCCAGCGTACTCTGGCGCTGCTCGACAGCCCAAAGCAGCTGTCTGGCCGAGTTCTCCTTGTCGCGCAGATATTTTTGGTCTTGTCTATTGCCCAGGTTTTTCTTCAGCTCGTCAAGATACTCCTGGTTCACCACTACTCTGGGCAGGACCTCGTAATTGAGTCGCACCGTCCATTCTCCCAGCGAGTTTTTTTCTATATTCAGGTCTGGCGCCACGCTTGGCGCCATGCGGTTGTCAAAGAGGCTGGCGGGTCGCGGCGCTAGTTTTCTGATGCGTTGCAGCGCTTCTTGCACCTCATCGAGTTCGGCATCTACTTGTTCGGCAATTTGCGGCAGGCGGTTTCGCGCCAGGTCTTCAAGGTGCCGGTCCACAATATCCCAGGCTATGCTGCCTTTTTCCTTGTGATAGGCCAATTGCAAGAGCAGGCATTCACGCAGGTCGCGCGCCGCCAGGCCGGGCGGATACAGCGATTGCAGCAAGGCAATGCCGGCTTGCACCTGCTCAAGCGGGACCTCGCATTCATGCGCCAGCTCCTCCGCGCTTAAAGTCAGGTAGCCGGAGCCGTCCAGATAGGCGGCCAATTGCAGACTCAGAGCGCGCAGTTCAGGCTGCTCAGCGGTCTGGTCGAGTATCTGTTCCTCGAGCTGCTCATAGAAGCCTGGCTCGCGGCTGATGGAGTCAAAGAAGTAGCGCCTGCGCTCTTCGGCCTCGGCGTCCGGACGGGAAAAATACAGGTCGCCGCTAAAGTTGTCCAGGTTGTTGGCGCTTTGGTCTTCGAGCAGCGCGGCGCTCAGATTCTCGTCTTTTTCGATAATGCTGGCTTCCAAGTCGGCCTTGTATTGCTCCTCGTCTCGCTCATCATTGCCGCGCAGACTGCTTTCCAGGACCTCATTGGCGGGTTTAAGCAGTTCCAGCAGCGGGTTTTGCTGCACTTCCTGCAGCAGCTTCTGTTCGAGTTCGAGACTGCCGGCCTGCAGGATTTCCAGCGACTGCAACTGCTGCGGCGCCATGACTTGTTCCTGGCGCTGGCTGACATGAAGATTTTGCCCTAGTTGCAACTGCATGATTCATAGCTTTTATAGAAGGTTGAAGAATAGTATAAGATATCATCGGACAAAAACAAATTCAAGCCTGTGCGCAGCGCTTTGAGCCTGCAAGAGGCAGTTTTTTGTCCAGGCAAAAAACTGCCAGGCCAGCAAGACAGGAAAAATACACAATGGCACAGCAAGTTTTTTTGTGTTTTAATGGTCCAATAGCTTCTTGGCTACGTGTTGGCCAGAGCGCCGAGTCATTCTACGGGTTGTTTTCCCATGTGTTTGATGAACTTGTTAAGCCCCAGGGCGCAAAGCACCAAAGCTAGGATTAACAGTATTGAGCTGACTGTTACCAGAGCCATGCTTTTTCCCCATTGCTGGCCTATTAGCACCAGCAACGCCCAAATGCTAATCAGCAGCATAAAGATGAATGGCAGCAGGGCAAAGAGCAAGGGGCGCTTGGTGCGGTTGAGATACAGGCTGATTGCCAGCAGTGTCAGTGCCGCCAGGAGCTGGTTTGAGGCTCCGAATACCGGCCAGAGCTGCTGGCCACTGCCGCTGAAGGCCATGACTGCCGAGAAGGCAATGATGCCCAGGGTGGCAAACCAGCGGTTGCCGAGCAGACTCCGCAGCGGGCCGATATTTTTTTGTCGTCCGGCTTTACCCTCTTGGCTTTGCCCTGGCAGCAGCATTTCCTGCCAGATAAAGCGTCCCAGCCTGGTGGCGGTGTCCAGGCTGGTCATGATAAAAGCCGAGATCGCCAGGGCCACGAAGTTCCTGGCCACGGCAAAGGGGATGTGCATGCTCTCGCAAAGCTGTCCCAGCCCATTGGCGAAAATCAGTTGCGGAGCTTCCTTGGCGGCGAACATGGCCTTCATATTATCCAGGCCAAAGTGCGAAATGCTGCAGATCACCAGCACGGCTAGCAGTCCCTCAATCAACATGCCGCCATAGGAAATCGGCAATATGTGCGACTCCTTGTCAATTTGTTTTGCCGAGGTTCCCGATGCTATCATGGCGTGAAAGCCCGAGCAGGCCCCGCAGGCGACTGTGACAAACAACAGCGGAAAAACACTGGGTATCAGTGGTGATTCGGCCACTATGGGCGGCAGAGCCATGCTTGGCCTGGCCACAAACACCCCGGCCAGGCCGGCGGCAATCATGACATAGAGCAAAAACGAGTTGAGATAGTCGCGCGGCTGCAATAATACCCAGACCGGCAGAACGGAGGCGCAGTAGCAGTAGTAGAACAGAATTAAGAGCCAAAGCATCCTGGCCGTGCCGGCACTGCTGCAAAATCTGCTTAAATCCAAGGGCAGCAGCGTTCCCACCCAGACACAGAGGAAAAGCATGGGCACAAAGATCAGCGTCGCCTCAGCCAGACTGAGGATTTTGCGCCCCACCGCCACGCCAAACATGGGGGCAATGATGATGAACAACAGCGAGGAGCTGGCCACCGCCGGCACCGCCAGAAAGGAATCCGCCACCAGGATAGCAAAGACGGTCACCACCAGCACCAGCATGGCAAAGCAAAACAACAGGAACAACTGCCTGCCTACATAACCAAGCTCCTTCTCGACCACGTAGGCTATGGAGCGACCCTGGTTGCGGATGGACAGAAACATGGCGGCGAAATCATGCATGGCGCCGACAAAGACACAGCCAATGCAGACCCAAAGCAGAGCCGGCAACCAGCCGAACTGGGAGGCCAAAACCGGGCCAACTATGGGGCCGGCACCGGCAATCGAGGCAAAATGATGGCCGAAAAGAACCGGTGGCGGGCTGGCCACATAGTCCACGCCGTCGGCCAACTCATGCGAGGGACAGGCGCGCTGCGGCTCCACGCCGAAGACCTTTTTGAGAAAATTGCCGTAGAATACGTAGGCGGCGGCAAAGTACAATGCGCTTATCAACATTAGCCAAGCGGCATTCATGATAGTCTCTCCGCAAAAACTGTTTCGTCAAATGTTAATCACAGTGCTAAAAACACGCCCGACGATGACACCTGAGAATATAATGTAGATTTGCGCCAATGTGTGGAATTCGCCGCCGCATAGTGGCCTGGCTGGAATTTGGACACTAAGACACACGAAGCTACACTAAGACACACCAAGTAGTCTTCGTCTAAAATTAAAATTTTTGCCCAAAAATGCGTTTTTCATCCGATTTCATCGAGTTTTTCTGCTTTGTCCGGCTCCATTTTCCCAACAAACCAAAACGGGCAAGCGGCTTATGCGTCGCCGCAAGCGTCGCATAAGCCCTTAGTATGCCTTCGTGTCTCTTTGTGTCCCTTCGTGCCCCTTAGTGTCCTCCCCCCTTCGTGTGTCTTAGTGGCTCAAAGACTTTTTGGACGTGGTCTGGCTAAGCAAAATCTCTCCAATGTAGCCATAAAAGAGCCACATGCGGATTATCCGGAGCAATTTCATGGGCAAGCTTGATTGACTGGAAAGCTTCATAGTTCTCTCCGCGGGCTTCATGATACTGCGTCATGGCATTCAACCAGGCGACATAAGCGTCCGGGTGCGTCTCTTTGGGAAAGTCAGTTCTTTGAGCAATCTTTTCGGCTTCTGCCATCCGTCTGGCGTGCACAAGAATGCTGAGCAGGGAGGCGTGGGCAAAGAGATATTCGGGATGTTCTACCACTAGGGAGCGCAGAATGCCTTCCCCTGCCATTTCCTGAGAACAATTAATAAGGCTGACAGCGTAATTATAGCGCAAGGGATAAAAGTGGGGAGCCTCCGGCAGCAGCCTTTCATATCTTTTTGCTATTTTTGGCCAATCTGCAAAGGGAGCCTGTGCCGCCATGACCAACTTCTTATATTGTTTTCTAATGCCTGGCGGCATTCTCCCGAACACGAATTCCGGATTGAGGCGGATGGATAATAATTGCGATTGGACGCTTTTCCCATCGTGGGACATTTCAAACTTGTCACCGGATTTTATTTCACCCTTTTGCGCCAGTATACTTGCCGCATGAAGCCGGAGCTGGTCGGAGCCGAAGCTTCCATGCATGATCAACAGGAGCAAAGCGACGGCTTCGGGGTGACTGCAGCATTGCAGTATGGTCATGGCTTCATCGGTAAAGTCCTGGCCTGCATTGAGCATTGCTTCGGCAAAATCTACCAGCACGCGGCATGACTTCAGGTACTTTTGTGACGATTCACTTGCCTTGTTTAGCTCGTGTACATAAAATTCCTCCGGCAGCAGGTATGGCCAGTCTTTGCGAACTGTATTGGGCGCAGTGTTATTCTTCAGATGCTGCAGATATTCCTGGGCCAGTTTTGCCTTCACATGATCGAGCTTCAGGCTGCTCAAATCCTCTATGGCCCGCTTTCTGTCGCCAAGGTTCGCAGAGGCAACGCCAGTATAAAAGCGGACGTATGGATCGCCGCCAAAGTCGCTGGCGTCCGCTGCCTTAATGATATCTTGGTGTCGTCTGAATTTTGCCAGGGTTTCACAAACCTTCATCGTTGCCTCAACGTTTAAGGTTTTCAGGCTGGCGGCAAAGACAGCTGCCTTTTCAGCTTCCTGGTCATCGCCCAAAAACTGGAAAAACATCGAAAAATTACTGAACCCGAAGGGGTTTGGGATCGGGGAGTCTTCTAAACTTTGAGATTGTACCCGGACCGCTTCCTGAATTTTCCCAGTGAGAAACAAGCACAAAGCCAGATTGTTGGCAGCAAAGAAAAAGGTCTTGTCCATTTCGAGCACCTTGGTAAAGTATGCAATCGCTTTTTTGAATTTACCAAGCTGCATATATTCCAGGCCTTGTTCATATATATGTTTCAATTTTTCTACCTCCTGATACCAACTGAGGACTTCCGCTTTGCAGAAGCCTCAGGCTGCTTTTCATTTTTAGTGTTGACAACGAAGACGATAGGGTTTCCTGCCAGCGCAATAACTGCTGTAGTTAGGCTCAGCATTATCGCGCATCGTATTTTGCTTCAAAAGCTTGTTTCCCTCTTAAACAGTTCGGCTTTTCAGAAAAAAGGGCATCGTTATAGCTTATTATCGCCGCCAAGGATTGCAAATCCGGGATGCAAAAAAATATAGAATCAGGGTATTCTGGGCAGGAAGGCTTACAGTTCCTGGCTGCCGGGACTCAACAGTATTAAAATAATGGCAAATTGAGGTTGATTCCCCTGGGGTTTTCTGGAAAAAAAAAGTACTGGCGTTGATTTCCAGTGCTTCTGAGAAAAGGATGGTGGAGGGAAAC
>Ga0265295_1005927_pt1 | contig 15175 bp, 12 predicted proteins | sample Munlansysbiofilm_FD_192503 | JGI IMG/M metagenome (GOLD analysis project Ga0265295, IMG submission 192503) | Leachate microbial communities from a municipal landfill in Southern Ontario, Canada - Methane capture system biofilm | ecosystem: Engineered > Solid waste > Landfill > Unclassified ... | reverse complement strand
TTGGATAACCCCAAATCGGGGGACATCAGCATACTGCCAAAATGATTCATGCAACTCATCCTCTTTTTATCCATCAGCCTATTTTTATCCACTAGCTCCCTATAATAAAAAGGGACTAGTTGCTATAGGTCTTTATGCTGATTTTGATTATAAACAGTATCGACAATATGTGCAAGGGTCTTTGATAGACACCTTGCTTTCAGGACACAAATATTGTGTTGCTATGTATGCTATGTTCGATAATTATACTTTCCGTAATAGCTATTGGTGGGGAGCAAATGTTTTATTTACATCTTCTCTGGGTATTCTTTTTAGTGATTCACCAATCAGTAGAAATGACACTGAGCCCTTTTATGAGTACTATCCACCACAAATAGAAAATTCCTTAAATAGATTTTTAACAGACAGTGTCAATTGGATGCTTATTTCGGGTTCATTTGTGGCTGAGGGAGATGAAAAATATATTACCATTGGAAATATTTTACCCGATACATTGACTCCCTTAATTCAATTTAAGCAAAATACAACAAATTCTGTAAGTTACAGTGCATATATAATAGGTTTTATAGGTGTCTATGATTGTAATGGATTTAATTATCAATGTGAGGCGGGTGATGATTTGAGTATTTGCAAAGGCGAAATTGTTGAACTTGGCACTGATCAGGATAGCCGCAGGCAGTATTTTTGGTCACCTGGTATTAGTTTAAGTGATAGCACCACAGCCCGCCCACTTTCATCACCCACTCAAACTACAACTTATTTTTTGCGAGTTGTAGATGAGTTTTTGCAGCAAAGTTATGATACCATTACAGTTGAGGTTTTGTATTGCGATATTTTTATCCCCAACATTTTTTCTCCCAATGGCGATGGTCAGAACGATGTGTTGTATGTGCGTGGTCAAGGTATTGAGCAACTTACTTTCGTGGTTTACAACCGCTGGGGCGAGAAAGTTTTTGAATCCACCGACCCCAATCGCGGCTGGGATGGTACCATCAACGGTCAGCACGCAGAAACCGGCGTATATGTGTATCAGGTGCGGGCAGTTTTAGCCGATGGGAATGTTGTGAACAAACATGGGAATGTGAGTTTGGTGAGATAAAAAGTAGAAAGTAAAAAGTAAAAAGTAAAAAGTTGAAAGTAAAAAGCAAAAAGAAACAAGGGGAAATAATCCAGCCTTTCAGACTGACCCAGAAGATGTAAATTGCTGAAAATCAATGCATAGTCCCGGTGGTTGAGGTTCTCGAAACTACCGAAAAATCAGTATTGAGAGTGAGTAGAGAGCAAGAGGAAGAAATAAAATTCGAAATACGAAAAAAACAAGCACAAAATTTTCTCCCTTCAGGGCAGGGGCAAAAGCAACTGGCCTGTGTTTTTTTTTGCCACAGCAACTTCATCACCTTCCATTCACGCATCAGGAGATGCGCGCGAACTGAAGTATAAATCAGTTTTGAGTGAGAGTAGAGAGCAAGAGGAAAAATGAAGATGTAAATTGCTGAAAATCAAAGCATAATCAGGTGGTTGAGGCTCTCGAAACTACCGGAATAAAGGAAAAAGCAAGAAGAAGATAGAAGATTTGTATAATAGATTTCGCACTTACAGCGCTCTATAATTGCTTTATTATTTAACATCGGGCTTTGCCCGATGTTATTGATTTTTACCCTTCGGGCAAAATATATGGAAAGATTATTCGATTTGATTACTTTATTAATTAAGGCTTACGATGGTGTCTTCGAGAGCCTCAGACACCGAAGCGAAATAAAACTGAAACTCAGTCTCCCCTACTCCATCCCCATCAACAACACCTGAGCCGGATGCAAGGCTTGTCTTCCTGTTCCATCTTTGATCTGCTCCCTGCAACTGGTACCGGGTGCTACAATCAACTGGTCAGAATCTGATTTTCTTACTTCGGGAAACAAAACCAACTCTCCTATTTTCATGGAAACTTCATAGTGCTCTTTCTCATATCCAAATGCGCCAGCCATACCACAGCATCCTGATTTTATCTCGGTCACAGAGAAATTATCAGGCAATTCAAGCATCCTCTTCAGTACAGACATATCTGCAAGCGCTTTTTGATGACAATGCCCGTGCATTTTTATTCTGACTTGCTTTTTATTAAAATCTGAATGACTGATCCGTCCAGCATCAACTTCGCGCATAATGAACTCTTCAAACAACAAAGCATTCTTTGATAAACTAAGCGCCATAGGTTTCATAGCTTCATCACTCAGACTGATATATTCATCACGAAATCCGAGAATAGCTGATGGTTCAAGACCAACCAATGGACATTCTTCAGTGATTATTTTACTGAAAATCTCAATATTTTTTTCTGCTATTTGTTTTGCTTTTCTGATCAACCCTTTGGAAAGAAAAGTCCTCGCACTAACTTCATGCTTCACGATGTGAACATGATAGCCCAGCCTAACAAGCAATTCAACAGCAGCCATTCCCACATGAGCATCCTGATAATTACTAAATTCATCAATAAACAACACGAGTTCTCCCTTGACGTCAGAAAGCAATGGATTTTTTTCGGCAAGATAGGCTGCAGCCTGTTTTTTCAAAGTCTTTCGTGGCAAACGTGGCATGGATCTCTTCTTTGAAAAACCAATCAATCCCTGAACCATTCCAGAGAAAAAACGTGTTCCCATCAAGGCATTGTACAAACGTGGCGCTATCATTCCCAAACGGTTCAAACTATCAATTCGGGCAACTGCATTTGACCTGAGAGTCACGCCATGCTCATCGTGCCATTGCTGCAGAAACTCTGCCTTATACTTCGTCATATCCACATTTGACGGACATTCAGACATGCATGCCTTGCAAGAAAGGCACAAGTCTAACACTTCATAAATTTCTCGATGATCAAATGGGTTTTTCTTTGGTGAATTTGTCAAAAATTCACGAAGAACATTCGCTCTAGCCCTTGTTGAATGTTTTTCATCCAGAGTTGCCATATAACTCGGACACATGGTTCCTCCGCTCAAATGGGTACGTCTGCAGTCGGCTGAACCGTTGCATTTTTCAACAGAACGCAAAACATCTCCATCTTCGGGATAATTAAAAATTGTTTTAAAATCCCTGTCAACGCGACCGGCTTCATACCTCAGCGATGAATTCATGCGTGGAGTATCAACTATTTTCCTTCTGTTATACACTCCACTAGGATCCCACACCTGTTTTAGCTCTGTAATCAATTTGTAGTTCTCCTCCCCGATCATCAAAGGAATAAATTCCCCTCTGAGGCGACCATCACCATGCTCTCCGCTGAGACTCCCACCATATTTCTTCACCAACAATGCAGTTTCTTTTGCAATGACTCTAAACAAATCCACATCTTTTGGATCTTTTAGATTGAGAACAGGGCGCAAATGAAGTTCACCTGTCCCTATATGAGCATAATAAACACATTTCAAACCGTGCTTATCAATAAGCAGATCAAATTCTTTAATATATTGCGGCAATTTTGCCGGACTGACGGCAGTATCTTCAATCACAGGAACCGGTTTGGCATCACCGGACATATTTGACAAAACACCAAGACCTGCTTTACGAAGATCCCATACTTTTTTAATATCATCACCATATACAATAGGAAAATGATAGCCAAGTCCTTCAGCTTTCATTTTGTCAATCATCAGCTGAGATTGGTGTTTCACGGCTTCATCTGTATGACCCGTAAATTCAACAATAAGAACTGCGCCCGGATCACCCTGAACAAAAAATCGATTTTTATTCTGCGTGGGATTTTCTTTGGTCAGATCAAGAATTTTGCCGTCCATAAGTTCCACGGAGGCAGGCTGATGATCCAGTGCCACCAGATTAGCTTTCAATGATTCTTCAACAGAATTGAGATGGACACACACAAGATTTACAACAGGCGGAGGTACATCCACAAGATTCAGTGTGGCTGATGTGATGAATGCCAGAGTTCCTTCGGAACCGGCAATCAGTTTTGCCATATTAAATTGCTCAGCACCCGGAGTAAACGGCTCACTTTCAAGCAGTAAATCAATTGCATAACCTGTATTGCGACGCTTGATTTCCATGTCTGGATATTCATCCCTTATGTTTTTCTGAATCACAGAATCAGACAATCTAACTCTGATGTGTCTGTAAATCGCGCCCTCAAGATTTTGCAGTTCGCATTTTGCATGAAACTCATCTGCCGAAATACGAGTAAACACAGCCTCACTTCCATCACTGAGCAAACAGTCCACAGAAATCAAATGATCACGTGTGCTGCCGTAAATAAGCGAATGAGCACCACACGAGTTATTGCCAATCATCCCTCCGATCATACATCTGTTTGAAGTGGAAGTTTCGGGTCCAAAAAACAAACCGAGGGGTTTCAATATCATATTCAGTTCATCGGGAATGACTCCAGGCTGCACTGTCACTCTTTTCTGGTCAGCATCAATATTCAGAATACTGGTAAAATTTTTAGAAATATCTACCACAATACCATTTCCAACAACCTGACCAGCAAGAGAAGTGCCCGCAGCTCTCGGAATCAAAGTGAACTGATATTTTGCAGCGATTGTAATCAACCGAATGATATCTTCTTTGGTTTTTGGATAACATACAGCAGCTGGCATTTCGCGATAAGCTGAAGCATCAGTTGAATACATGAGTAAATGCAGTTTATCACAGTATATTTCACCTGCAAACCCAAGTTTCAATTCAGCAAGTAATTCTATAGTCCTATCCTGAGACATCATTTGTAAGTTTGTTTTTCAGCAAGGGGATTTCGGCTACTACAAAAGTACTACCACCTACAAAAATTATATCTGACTCGTGGTCAGCCTGTTGGAGGGCATGTTCAAAAGCAGCAAGAACAGATAGATAGGTCGCATATTCATAACCTCTAGGATGGGCAATGATAGCAAGCTCGTTAGCATCCATGGCTCTGGGAACAGAAGCTTTGCAGAAATAATATCTGGCATTCTGAGGCAAGATTTCAAACAATTCGTCCAAATTTTTATCATTATTAACACCGAGTACGATGTGAAGCTTTCCATATTTCATAGTCCCCAACTGCTGAAATATCAATTTTAGCCCCGCCATATTATGCCCGACATCACAAATAATCCGAGGGCTTTTGGAAACAAACTCCCATCTTCCCATAAGACCTGTGTTTTTAATAACATTTTTTATTCCTTTTCTGATATGTCTTTTTCGAATAGGCATGCCTGCTTCTCTAAGAATTCTTACCGATTCGACCACAGTCAGAATATTCATTTTTTGATACTCACCCTGCAAAGGGCAGGAGATATTTTTAATATAAAGTTCGCCCTCACGCAATATATTTCCGCACAAACAATCAGAAATTGCCATATTATGAAGAAAATAAAGTTTTTTATCGGCTTGTTTCAGTATTGATTCTTTTGCAGCGGCTGCTTTTTTAAAAACAGACAAGGTCCCCTTTTGCGATTCACCTATCACAACAGGAACTCCCGGCTTGATGATTCCAGCCTTTTCAATGGCTATTTCTTTGATTGTTTCACCAAGAAACATTGTGTGATCCATTGAAATATTAGTGATCACAGACAACACAGGAGTAATTACATTGGTTGAGTCCAGTCTTCCTCCCATTCCGGTCTCAATAATAGCGATATTCACTTTTTCAGACTTGAACCAGCACAATGCCATTGCAACAGAAATCTCAAAAAAAGACGGTTCTATGGTTTCAATCTTATCTTTGTACTTCCCTATAAATTCAGTTACAAAGTTCTCGGGAATCATTTGCCCGTTCACACGCATCCGTTCGCGATAATCAAACAAATGTGGGGATGTGTATAAACCAACTTTAAACCCTGTTTCTTGCAATATGGAAGCAAGCATATGGGCAACTGAACCTTTTCCATTGGTCCCAGCCACATGAATACACTTCAAATCATGATGTGGATTCCCAGTGAGATTCATCAGTTTATGCGTGTTTTCTAAATCAGCCTTATATGCAGGAGCTCCTACCCGTTGATACATTGGGAGCTTTTCAAAAATCCATTTAACAGTTTCTTCGTAGTTCATTGTTTGATTGATGTGGTTGAGCAAAGTTATGAGAATTTTTTAAAACAACAGGATGCTTCCTTTTATGAATTCTGTTTCCACATGTTTACAATATTGTTAAAAGACCGTAACTACAAGTTTTGCCGTGGCTCAGGTTTCAAATTTGCAGGAACTTCTTTTATAGCATATTCAAGGTTTCTCAGCAAGTGATCCTGGTCTTTGTTAAGAATTCCTGCAAGTGCTAGCATATTTGAAACATGGTTGCTTCGGTATATCACACGATCAACTTTGAGGTTTTCAATAAACAAGTGCAATTCTTCAAACAATTCTTTCCAAGTTTGCTGAATGTATTCGCCTTTAAAACGCGTTTCAAAGTGTTGCTGTCCAAAGGGCATGCTCAAAGTAAGTGTTGACAGGTATTTAGGATTCAGTTCACTGATAATTTGTGCAGATTTCAGTGCATGTTGATGACTGTATTTCGCACCTCCCAATCCATTAAGAATCATGATTGATGTATCAATACTTGCCTCATGTGCCATGCTAATTCCCTGCAAAATAGTGTCATAGGTTTCGCCTTTATTAACAAGTTGCAAAAGTTTATCACTTCCCGTTTCAATACCAACATATAATAATTTAAGTCCTTCCCTTCTGAGTAATTTTAGTTCTTCGGGTGATTTCTGTAAAATATCTTTGGGAAGCGCATAACTTGAAATTCGCTGTAAGTTCGGAAAATGAATATTTATTTCCTTCAATAGCGACATCAGTTTGCTCGCAGAAAGCATGAATGCATTTCCATCTGCAATAAACACCCTGCGACAACCGGAATATAAACCAACGAGATTTTTAATATCCTTTTGCACATCTTCAAACGGCCTGACTTTAAATTTTTTTGAAGTGTACATTTCGCAAAAAGCACATTTATTCCATGAGCAACCGATGGTAGCTTGAACTATCACTGAGCGTGCCTCAGCAGGAGGTCTGAACAAAGGTTCGTCATATTGAATGGAACTGGATAACATAGTACAAAGATAGTGGTTTTAAGGTAATCGATGTAATTTGTCACAGAGGAATGATGGACAAAAAAAAGTCCCGCCTTCACAAACGGGACCCCCAACAGACAAGACAGTAAGTATTTTTCAATATCGTGAGCCATACCCGATAAAGTCAAACAACTCACGCTTGCTGCTGATAAAAGAAAAAGCGTTTGCTACCATAAAGTATGAACCTGGGTCAGCAACATAAGCATAAGCAAATTTCGCAAACTCAAGCTTATTTGATTCAAAAGAAAACAGGGTAACAAGCTCACTAACCTGAGCTGAACTAAGTCTATTCTGTGAAACTACAAACTTTGCAAAATCAAGTCTCTTGCTATCGTATGAAGCCGAAGCGATGGTTCTTTTCAATTCTGCAAATGCGTACTGATCCATTCCATATGAATATCCGCCATATCCATAATTTCCACCAGAATGGTTGTAATTGTCACCGTGTCCATAATATCCTCCACCACCAGAATACTGTCCGTATTGATTTCCATTGTTGTTATAGCTATTGTTTCCATAATTATTTCCATAATTATTTCCACTATTGTAATAATCTGGTTCGGGAGTTAGTAATTCTTTTCTTAAAATAACAAGTTTTCCACCCCGTTGAACTTCAGCATATGTCAAATAACCATCTTGGATATAAATTTCACCACTATAAAAATGCTGTGCATATGCTTCATTTTGAAGATTATACATAACTCTGTATACATCGATTTCATTATATCCGGGAGTTAATCCTGCGATATGATATCTTCCTGTGTTTTCATTACACTCGAAATCATCAATGATTACAATCATGTTCCCATCATCGAACATCCGAATGTCAAGTTCGGCTGGAGCTGAAAAGAGTACAAAATTTAGCGCCAGTAAGAGTGAAAAAAGAATAATTAAACGTGCTTTCATGACTAATCCTCCTATATAATTAAATTTGTATTATATAATCCAATTTTATGCCAAACTAGAATTATGTAAAATTATATATTTTTTTTTGTGGGGTTAAACTAAATTTATAATCCTAAACACCTATATACGACAGCATAAGGATTAAAAAAGGGTTAAAGAAAATTTATTTTTATAATGTAGTGAAATTTATTTTACTTTTGTTATCATAAACAATAAACTCAAAAAGATGAACCCAATATTAACTGCACTGATTATTCTGGGGGTTTTGGGATTAGTTTTCGGCATCATTATTTATTTTGTCGGAGAAAAATTCAAGGTGATTGAAGACCCGCTTATTGATGAAATTGCAGAATTATTACCAGGTGGAAACTGCGGCGGTTGCGGACTAGCGGGTTGTCATGCTTTTGCTGAAGCACTTGTAACAGCAAGAAGTTTTGAAGGAATAAACTGTCCTGTAGGAGGAGCCGTGTTAGAGGGACAAATTGCGCACCTACTTGGCATTGACCCTGTTGAAAAAGAACCTGATATTGCTGTGGTTCGATGCAATGGTACTTTTGAAAATGCCAAATCAAAGTTGAAATATGACGGTCCTGCCACTTGTGCTTTTGCTCATAATCTATTCGTTGGAGAAAGTGGATGCCCAAACTCATGTTTAGGACTAGGCGATTGTGAAGTATCGTGTCCCTTTGATGCCATCCATATTAATTCTAAAACTGGACTTCCAATTGTTGACGAAGACAAATGTGTTGCTTGCGGTGCCTGTGTCAAAGCATGCCCGAGGTCTATTATAGAACTCCGACCCAAAGGCAAGAAAAGTCGTAGAATATATGTATGTTGTACGAACAAAGAAAAGGGCGCTATTGCGCGTAAAAATTGTGTAGTTGCTTGTATCGGCTGTGGAAAATGCGTTACAGTTTGTCCTCATGATGCCATAACCATGGAAAACAATCTTGCATATATTGATCCTCAGAAGTGCAAACTATGTCGCAAATGCGCTCCCGTATGTCCCACAGGCGCGATTCTTGAACTTAATTTTCCTCCAAGAAAAGAAGTTGTTGCTAAGGACGGACTCTCAATCAGTACCGAAGCATAACCAAATTAAATTCCAAATGACAAAGTTAAAAACATTTATAAGGGGAGGTATTCATCCTCGCGGAAACAAAAGAGCTGCAAAATTACCCATTACAATCCTTGAGCCTCCTAAGCAGGCAACAATTCCACTTTCACAGAGCCTAGGAGCACCATCTGTTCCCATTGTAAACAAAGGCGATGATATAAAAGTTGGACAGCTCATTGCAAAGGGTGAAGCTTTTATAAGCAGTAACATCCACAGTTCTGTATCAGGGAAAGTGAATAAAATTGATACAGTACTCGATTCTACTGGTTATCGTAAGATATCAGTAATCATCGATGTTGAAGGAGATGAATGGGTTGAAGGAATTGATCGTTCTACTACCATCAAACGCGAATGCAATCTTTCTAAAGAAGAGGTTGTCGCAATCATTAAAGACAAAGGTATTGTGGGTCTGGGTGGCGCCACTTTCCCAACACATATCAAATACATGATTCCCAAAGATAGGACTCCTGAATATCTTATTATCAATGGCGTAGAGTGTGAGCCCATGCTTTCAGCCGATCATCGTCTGATGCTTGAAAAGGGCATGGAAATACTTATCGGTATTGAAATTCTCATGAAGGCTCTCGGAGTTGACAAAGCCATGATAGGCATTGAAAATAATAAACCTGATGCCATTGAGCATCTTACTAATCTTTCAAAGGATTTCAAAGGAATTACTGTTCATGCGTTAAAAGTCAAATATCCACAGGGAGCTGAAAAGCAGTTAATCAATTCGCTGGTGGGTCGTAAAGTTCCATCCGGAAAACTACCCATAGATGTGGGATGTGTCGTCAATAATTCGGGTACTGCTTATGCGATATACGAAGCGGTTCAGAAAAACAAGCCCCTTATTGACAGAATAGTCACAGTTACAGGTCCATTTGTAAAAGAACCAGGGAACTATCAGGTTCGAATCGGAACTCCTATCACTGATCTCATTGAAAAATCAGGGGGAATTCCTGAAGACACAGGAAAAATCATCAATGGCGGACCTATGATGGGAAAAGCTATTCTAACTCACGAAATTCCTGTATCCAAGGGAACATCGGGCATAGTGTTATTCCCTGAGGCTGAAGCCAACAGAGTTCCCATGCTCAACTGCATCCGCTGCACCAAGTGTGTTATGGTTTGCCCCATGGGGCTTGAACCCTACCTACTTGCCGTCCAAGCAGAATTCTCAAAATTCGAAGGAGCCGAAAAGCACTGGATTATGGATTGTATTGAATGTGGATCATGCCAATATACATGTCCTTCAGGACGTCCACTCCTTGACTTTATCAGACTTGGAAAAAACAAAGTCGGAACCATTATCAGAAATAGAACAACAAAAAAATAAGAATCAATTACTGAAATAATATGAATCTACTAAGAATTTCGGGATCACCACATGTGCATGACAAAAACTCAGTGAAGAATATCATGTATTGGGTCGTCATTGCCATGTTGCCAGCCATGGGCATTTCATTCTGGATATTCGGAATCGATGCGGTGAAAATCACATTAGCCAGCATCATCTTTTGTATGATGATAGAATTTCTTATTCAAAAATATCTTTTAAAAGGTCCTATTACAATTTTTGATGGATCCGCAATAGTAACAGGGATGCTGCTTGCCTTCAATGTTCCAAGCAATTTGCCTCTATTCATTCTTTTCATTGGTGCACTCGCTGCTATTGGAGTTGGAAAAATGACCTTTGGAGGTCTTGGGAAGAACATTTTCAACCCCGCTCTTGTTGGTCGTGTTATTTTGCTAATTTCTTTTCCAGTTCAGATGACTACATGGCCAAAACCCATTTCTACAGTATCACAGCTTACAGATGTTATCACAGGGCCAACGCCTCTTTCCATTATGAAAGAAGGAATTGCTAGGGGAGAAACTGTAAGCAACATTCTTGCACAGAACGATTTAAACAGCTATCTTGAATTTGCTACTGGACAAATGGAAGGATCGATTGGAGAGATATCAGTAGTTGCATTGATTTTAGGCGGAATAATCCTGCTAATAAGACGTATCATTTCATGGCATATTCCGGTAGCTTATATTGGATCTGCAGCCCTGTTTTCAGGGATATTGTGGTTGATAAATCCTGAACTCTATGTTAATCCAGCGTTTCATCTTGTTACGGGCGGCTTAATGCTTGGAGCTATTTTCATGGCCACTGATATGACAACATCACCTATGTCGAACATAGGAAAACTCATATTTGGGATGGGCTGTGGAATTCTGACAATACTCATTAGGGTATTCGGAGTATATCCCGAAGGAGTTTCATTTGCGATACTTATTATGAATGCATTTGTTCCGCTGATCAATATTGCATTTAAACCCAAACGATTTGGAGGAGCATAATTATGGCACAGAAAAAACCAAACACCTTGTTTAATATGGCATCTTCATTGTTTATTGTCACCTGCATTGCAGCTGTTGCAATGGCGGGGGCATACAATCTAACTAAGGGGCCAATCGAAAAAGTTAAGAAGCAAAAAGTAGAAGATGCAATAAGACTTGTCTTACCTGCATTTGAAACAATTGAACGTTCAGCTGTTCTTCCTTACGATGGTGGAAACGATTCACTCATTCTCTACAAAGCCTTCGATACAAATGGAGAACTTGTAGGCACGGCTGTTGAAACATTTACCAATAACGGTTTCTCCGGTCATTTTAAAATCATGGTTGGATTTCTTCCTGATTTAACAATTCACAACACTGCAGTACTGGAACACAAAGAAACGCCAGGACTTGGGGATAAGATGGACGCCGCAAAATCAGATTTCTCCGAACAATTCAAGGGGAAAAACCCAGCTAAATTCAAATTAAAAGTAGACAAGGATGGTGGAGATGTTGATGCAATTACTGCAGCAACTATCAGTTCAAGAGGCTACTGTGATGCCACAGACAGAGCTTATCAAACCATTGTTCAAATTAAAGAATAAGGAGTCACATATATGAATCAATTTAAAAATTTTACAAAAGGATTTATCAAGGAAAACCCAGTATTGGTTCTTATGCTGGGCCTCTGCCCAACTCTTGGGGTCACCACTTCTGCAATCAACGGATTAGGAATGGGTCTTGCCACGACATTTGTTCTTATAATGTCAAATTTATTTATTTCCGCTCTCAAGGGATTTATTCCTTCGTTGGTAAGAATTCCAATTTTCATTGTCATCATTGCCACCTTTGTTACCATTGTAGAGCTTGCAATGGAAGCATACGTGCCTGCACTGCACGAACAACTTGGCTTGTTCATTCCATTGATCGTTGTTAACTGTATAGTTCTTGGACGCGCTGAAGCATTTGCTTCGAAAAACAATGCGTTCTCTTCAATAATTGACGGGCTGAGCATGGGACTTGGTTTTGCCTTTGCACTCACTCTTCTAGGAACAATCAGAGAACTGCTTGGAAGTGGCGCAATTTTCGGATTTAACTTACTTCCAGAGGGAACTGACGGAATGCTCATATTTGTCCTTGCACCTGGAGCATTTTTAGGACTTGGTTACCTCATGGCTATCATGAATTCAACAAAAAAATCATAACATAATACTCAATCTGATATGGAATATATTATAATAATTCTTTCTGCAGTATTTGTCAACAATATTGTTTTTGCTCAATTTTTGGGAACATGTCCATTTATGGGTGTTTCAAAGAAAATATCCACTTCGTTGGGAATGGGTGGTGCTGTTCTTTTTGTTATGACAATCTCCACTATTTTCACGTATTTGCTAATGCAATACGTACTTGTACCCTTTAATCTCAAATATCTGCAAACGATTGTTTTCATCCTTGTCATTGCAGCATTGGTCCAAATGGTTGAAATAATCCTAAAAAAAGTTTCTCCTCCACTATATCAAGCTTTGGGGATATTTTTACCACTGATTACTACCAACTGTGCAGTGTTAGGAGTTGCTATTCTTACAATCCAAAAGGATTTTAATTTGCTACAAGGAGTTGTCTTTGCCATGTCTAACGCTATTGGATTTTCGCTTGCACTGGTTATTCTTGCCGGCATACGCGAACACCTTGAATTAATGAATGTTCCCAAATATATGAAAGGTGCCCCTATAGCACTTATTGTTGCAGGAATTCTTTCTTTGGCATTTATGGGATTTAAAGGAATGGTTTAAAAACAAAGTCGAAAAAACCCTAAGTTTGTATAAATATTTGCTAAAAATGTATCTACTTACAACTGTTACCATCACTCAAAACAAATTGCAGACTTTTGTTCAGTTGCGGGACGAACATATGCGACTCTTATCATTTTTTCATCCTGCCAGACTTGAAGTTATCCTTGAAAGTGAACAGCTTTCAGAATATAAAACGCAAATAATCAAAACTATAGAACAAGCCACGCCTGGCAAATTATATCACATCAATCTCTAGTCATTATGAATGCACCTGATGTTTCTTCAGATCATCCTCTTATCAAAGCAGAGCACGTTTCTGTTGTTCTCAATAACAATCTCATTCTATCAAACATTTCATTTACTCTTGCACATGGAGAAATGGCATACATGATTGGAAAAACAGGAAGTGGGAAGAGTACCCTACTCAAGACAATTTACGGGGAGATAAAACCTACAGGCGGCGAGATGTCAGTTGCAGGATTTGATTTACTGAACTTAAAAAGCTCACAAGTACCTCTAATCAGAAGGCGGCTTGGTATGGTCTTTCAGGATTTCCAACTGCTCACTGACCGCACCGTCAACGAAAACCTTATATTTGTCATGAGAGCAACCGGTTGGAAAGACAAAATAGCCATGCTTGAGAAATGCGACGAACTCCTTGACAAAGTCAAGCTTGAGGGAAAGGGATCATCCATGCCCCATCAGTTGTCAGGAGGCGAACAACAGCGTGTTTGCATCGCTAGAGCTCTCATTAACAACCCTCAGATCATTTTGGCTGACGAGCCCACAGGAAATCTTGATCCTGAAACATCTTACGATGTTATGAATATTTTAAAAGAAATGAATAATGATGGTATGTCAATCCTGATGGCCACACATAATTACAGTCTTATTGAGCGTTTTCCAGCCAAGACGTATCAATTTAAAGATGGTAAAATTGAAGTGATTTTATCCCACGACGACAAATAAAGATCCTATTTTTTAGCAAACATTTTCTTAATCAATAAATCAGCATTCCAGAAATTCATAAAACCGTTATCAAGCAAAACTGATTTACGATGGTCAATTTCATCCTGATTCATCTCAATTTCAAATAATCTACTCAGTTGTTCCTTAAAAGATTTGGTATCGTCTGCAATGTGACACAATTCCTGTAGCCCCGTATTTATAATCATGGGAGTATTCACAAGACAATGACGCCCTTGATAAAGTGCCAGCAGTAATTTAAGTTTTATACCCGTTGCCTGAAAGGTTGGCAAAATATTCACATGGGCCTCTCGAACCAACTTATAGATCTGTTCCACCGATAGACCTGCCCTAATTTCCACATTAGAAACCCCTGCAGCAGCTTTGATCAATTCTTGTTTAGGCTTATTTCCAGCAATAACTAGTTTAAAATCCATTCCACGGAATACATTATTAACTAGATACATTGCAGCATGATGATTTTCATTCACCTCAAGACTTCCATGATAGAGAACATAATCCCCTTTTCCCTGAAGAATGTCAACTGATTCATTTGGGTGAAATGCACTTACAGTGAATACATTTTTAAATTTTTCAGAGAAGTATTTATGATCATTTTTCGAGATCACTGCCACTCCATCAGCATATTTAAGTTTCTTTTCAAAGTCTGCCAGTGCTTTTGCTTCATTTAGATAATACAACTTTTTGATGTAATTCTTTTCAGTTTTAGCTAGATTGGCATAATAATCATGCTCGATGTTGTGAGTTCTAACAATTTTCATTCGATATTTCAACTGCGGATGAGTCAAATAAAAACATGAATGTAATCCTTCGAAAAGAATTGGGAATTTTTTTGCAGATAATCGCTCAAGCAATTTCTCATCCTTACGTGAATTAATGATATAGGGAAAATTCGCAGTGATAGACTGTGCAAAACTTTTACGTTTGTAATAATGAACCTCTTCACAATAATCCAAGAGACGAGCTTCCTTCTTCCGGACACCATACTG
>Ga0265295_1005926_pt1 | contig 15179 bp, 13 predicted proteins | sample Munlansysbiofilm_FD_192503 | JGI IMG/M metagenome (GOLD analysis project Ga0265295, IMG submission 192503) | Leachate microbial communities from a municipal landfill in Southern Ontario, Canada - Methane capture system biofilm | ecosystem: Engineered > Solid waste > Landfill > Unclassified ... | reverse complement strand
CGATCAATACGGACAACTGCTTGTCGGCTGTCCTTGAGACAATGCAGTGGAAATAGGCGTCCTGGGATTGTGAAGAGGGAACGCCACCGCCTGTGGGGCCGGGGAGCGTGAGAACCTTGCTCCAAAACACTGTAAACGTTTACATGCTTCATTGACAAAATAACTCGATGTTGTAAGATATATACATCCCCCCTGTCAAGGAATTTCCATGCATCGTTGGTCAATGCAGGGGGAGAGAGGAGCATCTGCCCATGTCCAAGCGGGAGAATCCTACCATCAAAGATGTTGCCAAGCTTGCAGGAGTCTCCATTGCAACGGTGAGTCGAGTTCTCAACAAGCTTGCTGTAGTGAACCCCGATACAGAGCAGAAAGTACTCGGTGCAGTTGCAAAACTCAACTACCAGCCCAATGCCGTGGCGCGTTCATTGAAGCTCAACCGGACCAAATCCATCGGGATCATTCTGCCCGAGGTCTCCAACACCTTCTTTACCGAAATCATCGAGCAGCTTGAATCCCTGCTCGCCCCCAAGGGGTATGCCCTCTTGGTCTGTAGTTCGGAGAACTCCCTTGAGGAGGAACGGCGCAAGCTCTCCTTTCTCCTCGAGCGCAATGTCGATGGCCTCTTCATCGTCGCAGTCAGTGACGAGGGATCACACTTCGCCGATGTCGATGTACCGTTGGTGATGTTCGATCGAAAGATCGATGGCCTGGTCCGTGATGTCATCGTCAGTGATAACCACAAGAGTGCCTTTGATGTGACGTGCAAACTCATCGATGAAGGGCGTACACGCATCGGCTTCCTGGGAGGAGACCCCCATGTCCATACATCGGTGGAGCGCTATCGAGGGTATAAGGATGCCTTGGAGGCTCGTGGGTTGCCACTCGATGAGCGTTTTGTGCTCCACGATGGGATGACCATGAAGAGTGGCTATACCCTCATGGAGAAGGCACTCTCCTTCGAGGAGTGCCCTGACGCCTTCTTCATCGTCAATGATATGGTCCACATCGGGGCGACCACCTTCTTGATGGCCAATGCCCCCAAGGAGGTGCGCTGGCGGATGGCTTTCGCCTCCTTCGACTACCTGCACTACGCCCCGCTGTTGCAGTTCTGCCACTATGCAGTGGCCCAGCCGATCGAGAGGATGGCCAAGGCGGCGGTACAAATCCTCACCCGTCGCATGGAGGGGGATATGAATGACTTCCCCTCGACGACCGTCTTCCAGCCCTCCATCGTGGTCATGAAGGACAGCGAGGGGGTAGCCTCCAATGGAGGGCCCCCCCCTCGGTTTGACAAGGAGTTCAGCTAGGCAGCTCCTCGTCGAAGCAGACGGCCACCTTGCCACACTTCCCGCTTGCCATGAGCTCATACGCCTTGTCAGCCTCATCGAGACTGAAGCGGTGGGTGATCAACTCCTCGGGGTGGATGCCCCAACGCACCAGGTGCTCGACCAGGTCCTCCATCTTCCAGATTGATGTCACCCAGCTGCCGTAGATGGTTTTCTGGTCGTGGAGCATATCCGGACTGGGATCGAAGGTGACGCTACCACCCTCACCGACGAAGGCAATCTTGCCCCACTTGCGCGTTGCCCGGATTGCTGTTGCCCGTCCCTTGTCGTTGGCCGAGCAATCGAAGGCACGTTCGACGCCATGGCCACCGGTGACGGCGAGCACCTCCTCGACGTTCTTGTCGCTCGCCTTGAAGACGTGGTCGACCAGGTTCAAGCGCTTGGCAAGCTCGATACGGTCGTCAAGGCTCTCGATGCCGATGAGCTTGTTCGCTCCCATCGCCTTGGCAAGCATCAACGTTGCCAGGCCTACCGGGCCAAGGCCGACGACCAACACGGCATCGTTGCCGCTGACCCCTACCTTCTCGATCGCTTCATAGACGGTACCGAAGCCGCAGGCGACCTGGGCGCCATCGGCGTAGGTCAGCTCTTCGGGCAGGAGGACCAGATCCTTCTCGTCACAGAGGATGTATTCGGCCATCCCACCGTCACGCTGCCACCCATAGGCGGCCCTGAGCGGGCTGGTGCAGCTGATCATGTACCCCTGGCGGCAGTCGTAGCAGAGGCCACAGCCACTGATGTGGTAGACGATGACCCGGTCCCCCTTCTTGAAGCGGCGCAGTCCGGGCCCCTCCTCGACGATGATGCCACACGGCTCATGGCCGGCGATCACGTCCTGGTAGCCCTCAGGCCCCTTGCCCAGGTGCTCGCGGTAGATCGCCCGGATGTCACTGCCACAGATGGTGGAGCACTTCGTCTTCACCAACACCTGTCCATGTCCGGGTGTGGGAACCTCGAATTGCTCGAAGACCACGGTGCTGTTGCCAGGAAGCTTGGCTCCCTTCATCATGCGTTTTGCCATTGTATCATTCTCCTTCTGTACTTATCGTGCGATGATCCCATCCTCATCCCAGAGGTCCTGCCATCCAGTCGCTCCCTCCCAGAGGAAGACCTGCCCCTTGATGAGGCGGTTGTTGCTCTCAACATCCCTGAGGAGGGTGAGCTCCCCATCGGTGAGCGGGTCGCTCTGGATCGCCTCGAAGTTGCTGCGCAGGTTGCGCTCCTTCGTCGAGAGCGGAATCGGGATGATGCCATTCTGGTGTGCCCACTTGAGGCAGATCGTGGCCGGATGGACGTTGTGCCGCTTTGCGATCTGGACTACGATCGGGTGTTCCATATCCACCAGGTCCTCCTCGGTCTTGTCACGCTCGGGGCGGTTGGGTGATCCGAGCGGACTGAAGCCGATGGGCATGATCCCTTCCCCCTTGATGTAGGAGACGAAGTCGCGCTGCTGGAAGGTGGGGTGGAGCTCCATCTCATTGAAGAGGGGGCGTATCGTGCACTCAGGGAGGACGAGCTTGAGCTTTGCCTCGGTCATGTTGCTGGTGCCGATGTGGCGTACCACTCCCTCCTTGACCAACGCTTCCATCCCCGCCCACGTATCCATGAACTGATCAAGGATGAAGGGGCGGGCGTCGGGGCTACGGCTGTCCACGCTGCAGTGGGGCGGGTGGTAGTTGGGGAAGGGCCAGTGGACCAGGTAGAGGTCCAGATACTCCAAGCCGAGGTCGACGAGGCTCTGCTTCGCACTCTTGATGACATTGGCCTTGCCATGGCTGTCGTTCCAGACCTTGCTGGTGATCCACAGCTCGCTTCGGGCGATGCCGCTTGCCCCGAGGACTGCCCCGATCTCCTTCTCATTGCCGTAGACGCTGGCGCAATCGATGTTCCGATACCCGATCTTCAAAGCGGTCCGTACCGCCTGGGCCATAACCTCATGATCGATGTGATCGCTACCGAAGGTGCCCATGCCAATGGCCGGGATGGTAGCACCGGTCGCCGCTATAGGGAAACGTGTAGTGTGCATCGATTCCTCCCCCTGCCAATAGGATACGATAGATTGGGGAAACTGCAATGCTTGAAGTGCGCATGGGCACTATCATTTTGCGCAGGGTCGTATATAGTAGAACCATGGTTACCGTCGGGCTGCAGTTGCGATTCCAGGATGGCTATGACATGGCCGTTGCCGCCGGGGTGGTGGAGTGGGCACGCTCCAAGGGCCAGTGGCGCCTGAAGGGCCAGGGGCCGCTCTTTGGTGAGACCCTCTCCGACTGCGACGGCCTCATCGCCCGTATCGAGAGCGAGGAGGAGGCTCACGCGATGGCCAACCTCGGTATCCCCATCATCGACATCGCAAACTCCGCCACCAGCGATCTCTTCAGCCAGGTCACCAATGATGACTACCAGACGGGGGTCACCGCCTCTCACTACCTCAAGGAGCTGGGGAGCCAGAACTGGGGATGGTGCGGGGTGAGCGGGGTGCGGTGGGCGAGAGAGCGGCTGCGCGGCTTCATCGCGGGGTCGCTGTGTCCTGTCTCCCAGGTGAATGCCTTCAACCAGAGTCTGGGGTGGTGGAGACAGCTCTATGAGGAGAGCGAGGAGCTGGATGCGTGGCTTGCGGGCCTGCCCCGGCCGATCGCCATCTTCTGCTGTAATGACCTGAGCGCCATGAAGGTGGAGTTGGCGTGCCAACGCCTGAAGATATCGATTCCTGATGAGGTGATGGTCCTGGGCGTTGACAACGAGACCTTGATCTGTGAATTGGCCACCCCGTCGATCTCCTCGATCCAGCCCGATTGCCGGATGATCGGCTACGAGGCCGCCTCAGTGCTCGATGGCCTCTTGACTGGCAGGGCCACGGGCAGGCAGAGCCGAAAGATTGCGCCGCTTCCCGTCATTGAACGAGAGTCGACCCGCTATGCCCACTGCAGTGATGAACATGTCGGCCACGCACTGCGTCTCATCAAGCGGGAGGCGAGCTACGGCCTTACGGCAGGGGAGGTGGCCGCCGAGTCGGCGCTGAGTCGCCGGGCCCTTGAGATCAGGTTCAAGAGTGAACGTGGCCGGACAATCTTGGAGGAGATCCAGCGCCAGCGGCTCCAGGAGGCGAGCCGTCTGCTCGTCCATAGCACCCTCACTGTCACCGAGGTGAGCCAGCTCTCCGGCTTTGCCAGCGAGCATCGCTTCTACACACTCTTCAAGGCGGCCTTCTCTATGACGCCGCTGGCCTATCGCAATCAGCGTCGTCAGCTGTAGCGCTTCTTGAGCTCCTCCACCGCCAGAGCCATCCGATCGAGGGCCGCGACGAGGCGGTGGTGTGGGGCGGCGAAGTTGAAGCGCACGAAGCGGCGGTAGTCGTCACCGCCGAACCATGACCCGTCGTTCATCGCCACGCTGGCCCGTTGGCCGAAGAAACGCGAGAGCAGACCCCCTTGGGGGCTCTCTCTCGGATCATAGAGTTCAGGGAAGAGGGCGGCATCCTGTTCGACGAGGCGGATGATGCGGCCACAATCGATCAGGGCGATGAAGGAGGCCTGGGGGGCTATGAGGGAGAGGGAGGGTGCCTTCTCAAAGAGGTAGTGCTCCACGAACCGGGCCTCCTCCTTCAGGTGTTCGACCATCGCCTTGAGCCAGGGTCCCGCCTCCTGGTAGGCAGCCATGGCCATGGTCATGGCCGTGACCGAGGGGGCAGTGGCCCAGAGCAGCTCACGGCGCTTGATGAAGCGGTCCCGTGTCTCGTCGTTTGAGAAGAGGGTGACGGAGTAGTGCTCCCCGGCGATGTTGAAGGTCTTGGAGGGTGACATCAATACGGTGGCGTTGCAGGCAGTACTCCTGGCTGCATCGATGAGGCAGTGGTGGGACTCGTAGGCAAGGTCGCTGTGGATCTCGTCGCTGATGATCGTCACCTGGTGCTTAGCACAAAGGGAGGTGAGGGCAACAAGCTCATCGGGAGAGAAGGTTATGCCGGTGGGGTTGTGGGGGGAGCAGAAGATCAGGACCTTGGCTTTGGGCAACAGGGCCTCGAGCTCTTCCCAGTCGAGGCTGAAGCGACGGTTCTGCTGGTCGTAGGCAAGCGGCCAGGTGAGGAGGGTCCTTCGGTGGTTGTTCACGATCCTAATGAAGGGTTGGTAGGCGGGCAGCCCCACTATGATGCCATCACCCTCGACGGTGAGGATCTCCACCAGCGTCGCCAGGCTGGTGAGGACCCCTTGGCTGATGACCACACTCTCCGCCTCAACTTCCATCTGGTGGCGCTCCTTGGCCCACGTGCAGAAGACCTGGCGCTGGTCGCTCTGGGTGGGATAGCCGTAGATGCCGTGCTCTGCAAGAGCCCGTGCCGCGTCAAGGACGGCAGGCGGTGCCTGCCAATCCATGTCGGCTACCCAGAATGGCTCGGCGTCCGGATTGCCGCAGATTCCCTTGATAGCCTCCCGGTCCCACTTCACCGAGAGGGAGTCGGTGCGGTCGACATCTTTGTCAAAATCATAGGTATTCATGTCCTGTACTCCATAGTGTAGCCTGAACGGCTGTTGGGATAGTGGCCTCCCCGAATCCGACGCGTGAAGGTGATCGCCTGCTCGGGGCAGCGGTGGTAGCAGGCAAGGCAGCTGCTGCAGAGCCGGTCCCACGTAGGCTTTCCGTCCCTCATCTCGATGTTCTCGGAGGGGCAGATCCGGTAGCAGAGCCCACAGCCGGTGCATGCATCGGTGACGGCAAATCCCTCTGCACTGTCCATCATCGCACGCTGGACGGGCTTCATCATGTATCTGGTCGCAATCTTGGCGAAGGGCGCACTCCGGGCAATCTTGATTGCTCCCTCCTCGATCTCGCCTGCGATGGTGGCGATCTTCTTCTCCGCTTCACTATAGAGGCGGTCGATCCGATCACTGTCCGGCGTCTTGAAGAGGGGGACGAAGGTGTCGGCCATCTTGACGCGGTTTGTGTAGCTCACCCCCATCCCCACCTTGAAGAGCGAGCTCTCCATGGCATATTGGGCCCAGAAGGGGGAGAGGTAGCAGGTAGAGATCTGGAAGAGGTATTCGACATGTTCGGTATCCTGGCCCGCCAACAGCTCTTCAACGAAGTAGGTGACGAGGTTGGGGGGAAAGCCCTTGTAGACCGGATAGACAAAGCCCACCCGCTCACCCAGCTCGATTCCTCTCGCCTCCAGCAAGGTGGGAATCATGACCACCGTCGTATCGGAGAGCTGTTTGGCAAGGGTCTCGGCTACCCAGTAGCTGTTTCCGCTTCCGCTGAAGCAGAAGATGGTGGTTTTCATGTCACGATCTCCAGTCGAGATTCTCGATGATCGCCGAGATGGCATCTGCATCATCTGCCGAGATGTCCAGGTTGGTGACCAGGCGTATGACCATCCCTTCGGTATTGGCGAGGATGCCGACACGCTCCAGGCGTGATAGCACCTGGTCCGCCTCCAGGTTGTCGACGGTGAAGAAGATGATGTTGGTCTGCACCCCCTCCATATCGACTGTGGCCCCGCTCTTCTCCAGGCTCTTGGCGATCATCTTGGCGTGGAGGTGGTCTTCACCGAGGCGCTCGACGTGGTGGTCGAGGGCCCAGAGGCCGGCAGCGGCCAGGATGCCGGTCTGTCTCATCCCACCACCGAGCATCTTGCGCACAGTGAGGGCTTCCCTGATAAAGGCGTGCGACCCACAGAGCATGCTGCCGATGGGGGCTCCGAGCCCCTTGGAGAGGCAGAAGGTGATTGTGTCGGCAAAGGAGGCCCACTCCTTGACTGGGATGGAGGTGGCCTCCTGGGCATTGAAGATCCTCGCCCCATCCATATGGACCTTGAGGTTGTGCGCATCGGCAAAGCGGCGGATCCCGGCAAGGTTCTCGATCGGGTAGATGTAGCCACCGATGGTGTTCTCGACGGCAACCACTGCGGTGGTGGCGGCGTCATAGGAGCCGGCCTTCACCCGTCCCTCCAGGTCAGAGGCGCTGAGGATGCCCCGAGGTGCGTCTATGGTGATGGGCAGGGTGCCCGCAATGGCGGCAAGCGAGCCGATCTCATGGCCGATGATGTGGCTGCTTGAGGCAGTGAGGACCTCTTTGCCCCGCCCCGCCTGGATGTAGAGGGGGATGAGGTTTCCCATGCAGCCTGAGGGGACGAAGAGGGCGGCCTCCTTGCCGGTGAGGGCGGCTGCACGCTCTTCAAGTGCTGTCATGGTGGGGTCTTCACGGTAGACATCATCACCGACCTCGGCGCGTGCCATCGCCTCTCTCATCCCCTTGGTGGGCTTGGTAACCGTATCACTGCGCAGGTCAAAGCGTTTCATTGCATCTCCTCCCGATTCCTGAAAACTATAGCCCGAAGTGGCCGGTACGTCCACTCTCCCCATAGAAAACGACCCCCGATTGCTCGGGGGCCGTAGTAGGCAAGGTTTTGGATCTACTTGAGGTAGACGTCCTTCAGCGGGTGGATATCCATGGTGTTGGGATGCCAGCCGCCCCACTTGTCCAGGTCGACCATGCCAAGGTTGACGTAGTAGTACAACGGCATGACAGCCTGGTCCTGGTTGATCATGATGTCCTCAGCGGTCATCAGGACTCCGAAACGGTCTGCGCCTGCCGGCATGCGGGCTGCTTCGTTGATGAAGAGGTCATAGAGCTCGTTGGAGTACTGGCCACCGTTCATACCGGCTCCGGTGATGAACATGTCAAGGAAGGTATTGGGGTCCTGGTAGTCACCAACCCAACCGGCACGTGAGACCACGAAGTTTCCGGTGTTGCGGTTGGAGAGGTAGGTGCCCCACTCCTGGTTCTCAAGTACGACGTTGATACCCAGGTTGTTCTTCCACTCCTGCTGGATGAACTCGGCGATCTGCTTGTGTCCCTCGTCGGTGTTGTAGAGGATTGGAATGGTCGGGAAACCGGCACCGTTGGGGTAGCCAGCCTTGGCAAGCAGGCTCTGTGCCTTCTCGATCGCCTCGTCCATGTCACTGAAGGGGAACTCAAGTCCATCGTAGCCGGCCATCGGGCTGACAATGCCCCATGCGGGGATCTGTCCAGCCTTCAGGATACCTTCGACCAATGCCTCGCGGTCGATGGCCAGCGAAAGGGCCTGGCGTACGAGCGGGTTGTTGATCGGGGCCTTCTCCGTCTGGAAGACGTAGTAGTAGGTGGCCAGCTGCGGGGATGCCTGGAAGTCATCACGCATCTGGGCGGCATTGATCTGATCCGGCGGTACGGTGGTTGCCCAGTCAAGCTCGCCGTTGAGGTACATGTTGAAGTTGGTCGTCGAGCTGTCGGAGCTGTAGAAGACCACCTTGTCCAGGCTCACCTTGTCGCGATCCCAGTAGGTCGGGCTCTTGGAGACGGTGATCGAGGTCTGTGCAACACGGTCGGTCAGCACGAAGGGGCCGTTGCCGACGAAGTTGGCCGGGTCGGTCCAAGCGGAGCCATACTTCTCGATGGTGTGCTTGGGCACGATGGCGAAACTGTAGTGGGCAAGGGCGTCGACGGCGTACGGAAGCGGCCCGATGAGGTCCATCTGGAAGGTGTGGTCATCGAGGGCGCGGATGCCGACTGCCTCAGGACCAGCTGCTCCACTGTTGTACTCTTCGGCTCCGACGAGGAACATGGCGGGGAACCAAGCGTAGGGTCCACCAGTCTCGGGGGCGAGGATCCTCAGCCAGCTGTAGACGACGTCATCGGCTGTAATGGGGGTTCCGTCACTCCAGACGGCGTTCTTGCGCAGCTTGAAGGTGTATTGGGTCCCATCATCATTGCTGGTCCAGCTCTCTGCAACTCCGGGAACTGCAAAGGAGGTCTCAGGGTCGTAGGCGACGAGGCCTTCGAAGATTGCCTGGTAAATCCGATGTTCGGGAACACCCTGGATCAGGGCAGGGTCCAATGACTCGGGCTCAGCACCGTTCGAGATGCGGAATACCACCTCTTTGACGGCCGGGGCAGCTGGAGCTGCGGGAGCAACAGGGGCTGCAGGGGCAGCGGGAGCAACAGGGGCTGCAGGGGCTGCAACAGCTGTGGGAGTCGGGGCTGCAGGAGCAGGTGCTGCCGGTGCTTCTTTCTTCCCGCAGGAAATAAAGAGTGCACTGACAAGAAGCACGCTCAGCAGGATAGCTAGAAACTTCTTCATAGACATATCTCCTTGTAGTTCTAAGTGTAGACGTTCAACTTAGCATAGGATACATTAAACCATGAATCAAGTGAAAACGCAAATAGCTTATCATGCGTATGTGCGTAATTTGCATATGTAAAGCTGGTTTATGCACCTTTTGCATAGAGGATATTGGAGGGGATTGGGATGCAGTACACGTTGGTGATGAAGCAAGCCGGCCCCATCTACCGTATCTCCCGATTCTTCTCGCTTCTCTGCCTCTCTTTTTCCCTCTTTTTGCTCTGGGGATTGGCGTCCAGTCTCACTGACGGCGTGCGTTTCAGCTCCATGATCCACATCGTGTTTCTCCTGCTCATCTCAATCGCCGGGGCACTCTATCGCGACAGCTGGGTCTTTGACACGAGTGGGGGGACCATCACCTCGTTGTGGGGGTTCGGCCCGTTCGTCAAGCGTACCTCATACTCCTTTGATGAGGTCGATCGGCTGGAGTTGACCCACTTCGTCAAAGGGGGGAGCGCAGGCGGCACGCGCCTCGTCAGGCGGAGGCGGGGAGGGGCCATGGTGGTCTTTTCCATCCGCCTTGCCGAAGGAGGGGAGCGCTCCATCCAGATCATGGGGGAGCGACGGTCGGCGGGCAGGGTAGAGGAAGCCGCCCGCAGGATTGGGGCGGCTACCGGCTTGTCTCTCTATATCGATCGGCCTCGGGACATGGAGACCAACCTCACGCTACACGACCTGTGATGAGGCGGCTGCCTTCTGTGCCTCTTCCATCGAGACGTTTTGGTAGTCCCGTGTGGTGTCATAGAGCCAGCAGGCGACCTGGTGGTCCCTCTCATAATCGAACATCGGGGGGATGTGGCAGGAACACCAGGGCATCCGTTTAGGACAGCGCTCATAGAAGTAACAGCCAAAGCGCTCCTGGTCCGGGGATGGCACATCACCGCTGAGGATGATGCGCTGTCTTCCCTTCTCGACCGTCGGGTCGGGAATCGGCGCTGCACTGAGCAACGCCGTGGTGTAGGGGTGGAGCGGATTGTCATAGAGGCGCACCGCATCGCTGACCTCGACGAACTTGCCAAGGTACATGACGGCAACCCGGGTCGAGATGTGCTGGATGACGGCCAGGTCATGGGCGATGAAGATGTAGGTGAGGCCGAACTCCTTCTGCAGGTCGCTGAGCAGGTTGAGGATCTGGCTCTGGATCGAGACGTCCAGGGCACTGACCGGCTCATCGGCAAGGATGATCTTCGGATTGAGGGCCAGGGCGCGGGCGATGCCGATGCGCTGGCGCTGACCGCCGCTGAACTCATGGGGATAGCGGTTCTTGAAGAGCTTGTTCAGGCCCACCCGCTCCATGAGATCCTCGACGCGATGCTCGATCTCGATGTTGGTCAGCGGCTTCTCCAGGAGCCCGCGGCGATTGTAGATCACCAGTGGCTCCGCAATGATCGAGCGGACCGTCATCCGTGGATCCAGCGATGCGTAGGGGTCCTGGAAAATCATCTGCATCTCACGCCGTGCCTTGAGCATCTGGTGCTTGTCGGCGGTGACGAGGTCGATGCCCCCGAAGAACACCGACCCGCTGGTCGGCTTGTGCAGTTGGCTGATCGAGCGCACGGTCGTTGACTTGCCGCAGCCGCTCTCGCCGACAATGCCCAGTGTCTCGCCCGGGTAGACATCGAAGCTGATGCCATCGACGGCACGGATGAACCCGACCTGCTTCTGCAGGATGGACCCGCTGGAGATAGGGAAGTGCTGCTTCAGGTCCCTGACCTCCAAGAGAGGTTCTTGCTTACTCATACACTCGCTCCTTCTCATCAACGTAGAGCCAACAGCTCACTTCGTGGCCCTTCTCCAGCTCCCTGAGTGGAGGGTAGGCGTGGTGGCAGACCTCCATCGCCTTGTGGCAACGGGGATGGAAGGGGCAGCAGGGTGGCAGGTCGATGACGTTGGGGGGCTGGCCCTCGATGGAGAAGAGGCGCTCGCCCTTCTTGGTAGTATCCATCCGGGGCACGCTCTTGATGAGCCCCTCGGTGTAGGGGTGGGCGGGGTAGGCATAGAGCTTGCCGGTCTCGGCCCGCTCCACGATCTTGCCGGCATACATGACACAGACGTGGTCACACATCCCGGCCACGACGCCCAGGTCGTGGGTGATGAGGATCACCGCCGTCCCCATCTTCACTGAAAGTTTGGCGATCAATTCGAGAATCTGGGCCTGGATGGTCACGTCGAGTGCGGTCGTCGGTTCATCGGCGATCAGGATCTGGGCGTTGCACGAGAGGGCCATGGCGATCATCACCCGCTGCCTCATGCCTCCGGAGAATTGGTGTGGGTAGTCGCGCACCCGCTTCTCCGCGTTGGGGATGCCCACCAAATGCAGCATCTCGATCGACCGCTCTAGGGCCTCCTCCTTGGAGAGCTCCTTGTTGTGAAGCCGGAGGGTCTCGACCATCTGGGTACTGATGCGGAGGAAGGGGTTGAGGCTGGTCATCGGGTCCTGGAAGATCATCGAGATCTTGGCACCGCGTATCTTGCGCATCTCCTTCTCGCTGAGGGCGAGGATATCAGTGCCCTCGAAGAACGCCTGGCCTCCGACCACCTTTCCCGGAGGGGAGGGGATCAGGCGCATCACCGAGAGGTTGGTGACACTCTTGCCACTGCCGCTTTCGCCGACGATGCCCAGCGTCTCCCCCTCATGGAGCTTGAAGGAGACACCATCCACCGCCTTGACGATACCGGCATCGGTTTTGAAGTATGTTTGGAGGTCCTTCACTTCGAGGACGACCTTTGCATCTGGTTTCAGATTCACTGCGCTCCTCCTAGAGCTGGTTCTTGGACTGCGGGTCAAAGGCATCACGCAGGCCGTCACCGAAGAAGTTCATCGCAAAGAGGAAGATCGTCATCGCGATGGCGGGGTAGATGAGCTTCCAGGGGTAGAGGGTCATGCCGTTGACCGCGTCGCCGACCAGCGATCCCCAAGAGGCAAACGGTGCCTGCACTCCGAGGCCGAGGAAGGAGAGGAAGGACTCCTGCATGATGAATGCCGGTACGCGCAACGTCGAGTAGACGATGATTACCGAGAGTGAGTTGGGCACCATGTGGCGGAAGATGATCCGTCCGGTCGAGGCACCCATGGAGCGCGCCGCTTCGACGTACTCGCTGTTCTTCAGGCTCATGATCTGTCCACGCACCATCCGGGCAACGGTCAGCCAGCTGACCATAGCAAGGGCGACGAAGAGGTTCATGATGTTACGGCCGAAGATTGCCATGAAGATGATGACCAGGAGCATGTAGGGCAGGCCATACATGATGTCGACGATCCTCATCAGGATGAAGTCGACCTTGCCGCCGACATAGCCGGCGATGGCGCCGAGGATGATACCGATCAGGACGCTGGTCAGTGACCCGATCAGACCGATGGCGATGGAGACCTGCCCGCCGTAGATGATCCGGCTGAGCATGTCACGACCGCTGTAGTCGGTGCCGAGGATGTAGCGCCGGTCGTGCTTCTTGGTCGCGGTGATCTCAGCCTTGATCGACTCGTTGATCGTGATGCTCCGGTCGATGGGGAACTGGGCGCTCCCCTCGCTGATCTCACGTTTCAGCTCCCGCTCTGCCGTGCGCGTGATGGTGGTCTGCATCTTGCCCAGCAGGTTGGTCTTGGCGATGCTGGCGATGCCCTTCTCCCCGAGGGTCTGCAGCTCAAGGACGAGGTTCGCCTCGTACTCCTCGGCGCTGAGGTCGGGGGTGGAAGCCTTGTAGTTGTTGAGGACCTGGCTCTTCACCTCATCCTGGACCTGGGTCTCGACGATGGACACGTCGACGCCGAGGAGGTCGGCGTAGATGAGGAGAATCTCCTCCTGGTTCATCTTGGCGAGGTTATGGGTCTTGTGGGTATCAGGGTCGGTATAGAGGATCTTGTCGACATTGATGAGGAACTCGGTGTCGATTTTATCCTGGAGGCGTTCGATGGTACGTGTGTCGGCGGCGTTGAAGCTGAAGAGGCCCGCTTCGCGCTGCCGCTCCCCCTCCTCAAGGCAGAAGTCCCAGACCTTGTTGGTCTCGTTGGCAGCGATCCATCGCTTGATCTGTGCCGACTGCTCCTCGGTGACGACGAGTGAACCGCCCTTCCATGCCTTGAAGTAGAGATCCTTGAGCCGGGCATCCATCATCAGGGTGCCGGCGCTCTTGGAGAGGGAGGGGGGCAGGTGGCGGTGGTCGAGGATGATCTGGTCGTAGGGGTGGATCGGCAGAAACATCGCGAATGCGGCAAGCAGGGAGTAGAGGATGACGACGATCATGCCGATGACCGCCATCTTGTTCTTCTTCAGACGCCTCCAGGCGTCCTTGGTGAGGCTGTTGCCGACGACCACCTGGTCAAACTCATTGATGGCCTGCTCTTCATGCTTTTTCAAACTCAAGTTCATCGTCTTCTCCTACTTGTACGTGATCCGGGGATCAAGCTGTGCATAGACAAGATCAACGATGAAGTTCATGAAGATCAGAATGACCGAATAGACGATGACGACCCCGACGATGAGGGTGTAGTCACGGTTGAACGAGCTCTGCACGAAGAACTTGCCCAGGCCCGGGACACGGAAGATCTGCTCGACGACGATCGAGCCGGTGATGATACCGGCGAAGGCCGGCCCGAGGTAGCTGACTACCGGCAGCATCGCCCCCTTCATCGCATGCTTGAAGATGATGGATGAACTTTTCATCCCCTTCGCCTTGGCGGTACGGATGTAGTCGCTACGCAGCGTCTCGAGCATCGAGGAGCGCGTCAGGCGCGCGATATCGGCAAAGTATGCGAAGGAGAGGGAGACTGCGGGCAGGATGACCGACTTCCACCCCTCGCCGGTGGTGTACCATCCGCTGGTGGGCAGCCACTTGTGTTTCATGGCGAAGAAGAGCTGGAGCACCGGGGCGATGACGAAGAGCGGTATGGAGATGCCTATGACCGCCACCCCCATGCTGAGGTAATCGACCCAGGAGTTCTGCTTTACCGCCGCCATGATGCCTGCCGACATGCCGAAGGTGAGGGCGATGGCCATCGCACAGAGGCCGAGGACGATCGATTTGGGCAGGCTGGTGAAGATGTAGTAGTTGACATCGTAGTCCTTGTACTTGAAGGAGGGGCCGAGATCACCACGCAAGATGCTGAACATATACCGACCGTACTGCTTGATGAGCGGTTCATCGAGGTGGTATTTGGCCTCGATATTCCGTTTGATCACCTCAGGCATATTCCGCTCTGTTGCGAAGGGGCCACCGGGGGCGATCCGGACAATAAAGAAGCTCAGTGTGATGATGATCAGTAGGGTCGGTATGATCCCCAGGATCCTATTGATGATATATTTGGTCATTCAGTTCCTCTGGCGAGAGTATTGTTGCATGGGTGTAAGGGCCCTATGGCCTGCAAGCATACAGCATTTTTGATACTATACCAAGAATACCTTTTATGCAAGAATTTCGAAAATTATGCATACAGTATCCATTTCGTTTGTTCGTAATGGGTTTTGTCATAGAAAGATACCTGTTGTACCCCGAAGTCGGAGGGGTGGTAGGAAGATAGGCCCTTTGTGTGGTATCCTGCCACCCGGGTCGGGAGCCCTGTTGGAATGAGAAGAGTATATATTGAAAATCTTGGCTGCTCCAAGAACCAGGTCGACGCAGAGGTCATGCTTGCCCAACTCAGCAGTGGGTTTGTCCATACAGAGGATGCAACGGAGGCT
>Ga0265295_1005925_pt1 | contig 15184 bp, 16 predicted proteins | sample Munlansysbiofilm_FD_192503 | JGI IMG/M metagenome (GOLD analysis project Ga0265295, IMG submission 192503) | Leachate microbial communities from a municipal landfill in Southern Ontario, Canada - Methane capture system biofilm | ecosystem: Engineered > Solid waste > Landfill > Unclassified ... | reverse complement strand
TCGTCCATCCACAGATCAGAGAGATCATCAATCTCCGATGCGGCGTTCTTCTTGATCCGCATAAAACGGCTCCTTTGGCTTACTATTTGATATTGGCGGCCGGCAGGTTTCGAAGCATATTGTTGAGCACCGGATTCATGGCCTGATTGGTTTTTTCCGACTGATCCTGAGCCAGCATCATGGCGATCTGCTGCAGATACTCCAGTTGGCGTCGCTGGATTTCAAGTTGGGTGGCATTCATCCGTGCGATCTCGTATAGCAACCATTTTTCCGTACCTTGCTGCAGCTTTTTATCCCAGTTGGGATTGGCCAGCCGCATCGAGGAGAGGACCTCGAACAGAGCCATGGCCGACACCTTGCCTTCAACCACTTCAGGAGGAACCCCCGTGGCTCCCATATCCTGATATTGGTTGGTCACCCACTCCCCCAGCGGCAGCGTTGGTGCATAGGACGCCGTGCTGGCCGCATAAACCGCTTGGGGGACAGACAACCGAGCTTCCTTGATTTTGATACGTGCCTCATAACTTTTACCTTGAGGTGTGTTAAGACGACCGGGGGGGAGCTTGGTAGCCGGCATAGGGTTGGTAATCATCTCGGCCATCTCCTTGGCCTTGTCAACCTGCTCCGGGGTTAGGGTTTTGTTGGCTGGCAACAAAAATTCCGCGCTGATTTCCTCCATAGGTTTTGCTTTGATTTTCCGCTCAAAGCCGCCCACAGCATGATAACCCTGGTTATGATGGCGCAACTTCCCGTACATGGCCGCGGTTGTTTGCCGCTCGACTTTTCGGCCGACCTGCATCTGAGCGCTCAAATCAGGATTGGTACAAGTGTCAGGCGGCTTAAAACCCTCTCCGAACAATTCCTCGGCCCGTTGACGGGCGTTGGCATTACCAAATTCGACAAAAAGGTCTCGCATTTGTTCACCAAGTTTCTTGGTCATCTCCTTGTCGGCAGCACCGTTGCGTTTGAGTTGATCGACAATAGCCGAATGCCCTTGATGCAGCTTGGTGATTATCTTCTGGGTCGAGGAGGCGATCGAGGAGCGAACTTCCGAGGATACCTTGGCCACCTCCGCAGTGGTGGCGATCGGTCCGCCGATGGTGGCCACGCCGGATCCTTTTACCAAGGCTCCCGCAAAAGCGGCGCAGGGGAACAAGCAGGCGGCAACCAGGCATATCATACGTTTTTGCATCATCCCCGTTCCCCCGCCATCAATTGGGCCGGCGTTCGGCGCCGGTCGGTTGCATATCAGGACGCTCGACGCCTGGATACAGGGCCGGAATGGCGTCTTGGTCCATATGTGTAAAAACCCGATCAAACAGTACCCCGTTGGGATGATTCGGCAATTTTTCCAGATACGCTTTACGCTCGTCAGCATCCATACTTTTAAAGGATCGTCCCATTTGCAGAAACTCTGTTTCGAGGGCCTGCGTTCCGACAATCGCGAGAGTCTTAAAAACAGACTTGTAGGCGATTTGTCGGTCCGAGTCGCTCACGTCGTCAGAGCACATGGATTGCACCAATTGCTGTGCTCGATCTTGCAACTCAGCACGAAAATGTTCCATTGACTGAGAAAAACCCTGATCGCCAACAAACAACTTGGCCGCCGGCATAGCATGGACCCTTTGAAAAAGGGGTATGGTAGCCGCCAAAGCACGGCTTTCAAAGAGGGATTGTTCGATATATCGAGGCAATTGATTATCGAACACCGTATCCGGCCGGGGATCGGTCATTTGAACTGTGGATACAAAAACCTGGGCCAACCCCGCAGGATTCAGTTCGGAGCCCTGGGTCTGCCACGCCTTAGCCACCATTTCCGCCAAAGGGGCCGCCAAGGTAGCCCGGGCGGCAGGATGCTGGTCGTCAGGGCACAACACGCTTTGCACCTGCTCCGTTACAGTGCGATGCAGCCCGGCGATTTCACCGATGGCGGCATTGAGGGCTTGAGCATCGCCGGCCAGGCCCGGTTTGCGAAGTAAAGCAGCCCATAATGGCGACAACACCTTCGCGCCGTTGAGGCGCGAGCGGAGTTTAGTCTGGGAGGAAGTATTCGGCGTCTCCTCAGTCATACTGTCGCCCTTATGAATGCGCATACCGTTGCTCCCTTTGTTATCAGCAGGTGACTCAAGCGACCGGGGAGGGCGTTGCCCCTCCTTCGGAGGCACGAATTTGCGACCAACGTTCGATGGATAACTCATTGAAAACCTCCGTATGGACTTGGGGCGACAATAAAACAGAAAGATCAATCTGATCGGGTTCAGAGGTCATCCGTATGGCCTCTTGCAGCACATCGAACAATACGGCCGCCAAGGGACTTCGGGGTTGCTCGACGGGAGAGGAGGATGTGTCGACAACCTCAACCCCCAGCATGGAGTCCCCGGGGTTTTCGGATTTTTTCAGATTCAATCCAGCAAGCCAGTCTGTTTGAGGCTGCCATGTAGGATGGCTATTACTTTGCAACAGGTAGATGCGCTGTTGGGCCGCCTGTAAAAACAGGGGCAGGGCGCCGTCTGGAGCGCCAACCTCTTCGGGTTCCAACGGCACGCCAAAAAACATGGGCGTTCGACCTGTATTTTCTACGGCCTTCGCCAAAAATGCGCTTGCACAACAGATAGTATCGGACATTCAGCCCCCTTTTGTGTGTAATCCTTTATAGCTTACCCAAAAAAACGGCGTACATCAAGAACGATTTCCGTCCATCAACAACATCTAAGGAGAACCGCGAGACTCTCGCCAAAAACGGCAACAGAAATCAGAATGGCCGCAAACCCGGATAAACAATACAAAAACCCGGACAATGTTAATGGCTGCCCCCTATGGACCAAGGGGCGAAGTAAAAAAAACAGGCTGCCGGCCACCAGGGTGTAACGAAAAATCGCAACCACGAGAGATGATTTTCCAGAAACCATGAAGACCGCCCCCAAAATCGCGGCACCGCAAAATAACAGCCAAGCAAAGATACAAACCAGGTTTAAGCGTTTTTCCTGCACGTCTGTCCCTTCGCGCTAAGCTCATCAATCAAATCCTGCAGTACGTCGCCGGACTCATCCGTAACTTGCAACCGCCGGCGCTCCACTTCGGCCTTAATGCCCCCTGGATAATGTTCGGACAGCAACTTCAGTGTGGCTTCAACACCCAAAACTTCATAAAGCGCATTGCGCACCTTAGTGTCCTCCGCAGTGCTGGAGAAAGCCCACAGCATTTGTTGGCCAATGGTGCTGGTCAATCGATGCAAAACATTTCCTTCATCCGTTCGGAACAGACCAATCATAGAAGATCCCGATTTACCCGGTTTGGTCAATCGGGAAATGGCGTAGCGAGCCGCTTCGTTCAGGCCAAACTTACGGACCAATCGATTGATCTCATCCTGGCTGCCGGCACCCAGAATAAAAATACTGGTTGCCAACTCTACCAGCTCCTCGGGGAAATCTGCTTCGGTCTGGCTGTAAAAATCCAGCATCAAATTCCATTTTCGGGATTCCCGCACGGCCGTTTTAATGTCCGACATGAACTGCTCCACTACCGGCCCGCCGCCTTTGGATGCACGATGGAATTCATCGACGCAGAGCTTTTTCGGGGCTTGACGAATTTGATCGATCCGTTGTGCGTGGTATGCCTGGTACGTTTCCGGTATCAACTTGACATCTTCGGGCATCTGAAAAAAGCGGCCTGCCACAATCTGACGGGCCAGCATAAACATAACACCCGACTGACGCTGAGCCGAAGGGCCACCCTTTGGCGCCACTTCGTCCAGGTCCAACGAAATAATTTGGGCCTCACCTAAATCGAAACGCGTGGGTTCCTTGAGAATCGGGTAGGCCGAAATGGCCTCCAGGCACGATCGCCAGAAAAAATCCGTAATAGGCTCTCCGCCCGAGGTGCAATGCTTGTAAATAGCAGCAATCTTGTCGCGGCGGGCCATAGCCGCTACTTCGGCCAGTAACGGCACTGCATAGCGCTGAGCCAGGGAGGCTTGGCGGGTCATCCCTGCCCCGTACAGGGCGTCCACAACCTCCCACCAGCTGGTAGCTTCGTCGATTTCGATATCCGTCAAGCAGCCGAGGGCTTCATCCACCTCCGGGTCGACCCCAACAGTGTAAGGTTTGGGGCTGCGTTCTGGCGCGAGCTCATCATAGCAGGCATCAACCGCTTCCCGGGCAATGCCCGGCACCCCGTCCTGGGGCGCGCTTGCATCCAGCGGAGTGGCAAACAAGGACAACAGATTAACAAGGAAATCCCGATGGGCCGGCAAAGGCTTGCGGCAGCCCAGCGGCGTATCAAAAGGATTGATGGCGTAATCGCGCTCCATGCGCAGTCGTTTGTAAATCGCCAGATGTCGCAAATGCGGTGGCAACAGCGCCTTCATGAGGCTGATCAACCCTTGAGATGATGGGCCAATATCGATAATGGACAACCATGGCAAATGCGTCAAACCAGGACTCAGTAAAAATCCCTGGTTGCAGGTATTCAGCCAGACCGATTTACCCGCGCCCATCGGGGCAAACCCGAGAGTGATCCAGGCGGCTTGTTTGGATGAGCCTTGAGCATACGGCCAAATCTTGCCATCGGGAGAGCGCAGAAGCACGCTGCCCTCCAACCAGGGAGACGCCGGTCGTGTAATGGGCAACATTCGAGTAATGTCGGTCAAGGGGGCAGCGGCAGACGGTGCCGGATGCTTGGCCATCATTGCCGGCAGGGTGGAGGAAAAACCCAACAATGGATCCCCGACGGCTTCCTGCACATCACAGGACCCCCACGACTGGACCGCTGCCGCCATTTTCGAGCATCGGTGCGACAACTCCGACAGAGCGTGGTTCAATGCACCGGGGTCATGGATATCGCCAGGAGCCGCCACCCAGGTGTCGAAGGAGGCCCGGAACCGGACAACACACTCATCGTGCATGGTGCGATCCCGCAACTCGTCCATCGCGGCGCAAAATTTTCGATTCACACTGCTGGTAATTGCAAGAACCGATGCAAATACCGATTTCCAGGTCATGGATTTGAGCCCGTCTGGATCGAGCATGAAAGAAGCTCGCCACGGAATGCCTTTGTTGCGCAATTCTCGAAACAGCTCTTGAAATACTTCCGGGGTTTGCGGAGGCATGGACATCAAAAGGGGGGCATGAATACGATCGCCCACCAGAACATGGCGATGATTCAAGTCCATGGCCGGCCGAGGCCATAATTGCCGTTTCAGATCCGGGTAAAACATGGACATAACGCTTTCCGGTTCGGCCGGTTCTGGCAAATGTAATGTTGGCGGATCGCCGGGCAACCGGACGCGCCATTTGCGTCCGGTAAATTCCGGGTCCACACTGTGCCGGATCCACCATAACGATTCATGATTGTCCAGTAGGCGGATTTTCATCCCGGCGTTCTGAAACGCTCCGGAAACAGCGGAAACCCACCCATGATGACTGTCCCGAATGGGTGTAAGGACTTTACCAACCTGCTGCATGCCGGTGCCATAGGTGCTTTCGGCTATAGTTTTCGCCAATTGGCGCTTGGCGTCTTTAAGCTCCGCGGCCGTCAATATAAAAGGGCGGGTCCACAGGGCTATAAAAACCTTCTCGTTCGCGCAGTACCGAGCCACGGACTGTTCCCAGTCGTCCATCATCCCCTCGGCGTCCAAACCGAATTTTCGGGCGGTCACACGGCTGGGCAACAATGCCTGGTGCACCTCATGGGCAGCCTGGTTGGGGTCGTATTCCATAGTGACATGCATGACATGCCCGGGGCGAGCCATGCGCGGATTCAGGGCTGTCACGACACGTTCGATCAACTCGAACAGCTCTTGCTGACCGGCCATCTTCAGCAGACCGTGCAATTCGATAATGGAAACCATCGATGCATCATCGGCGATCAAAGTGTGGGCACCCTCGGCGGTTTCAAGGCGGCAGTAACTACTGGCCGGCCGATGTAACATCTGACTCGCGTTGAACAAAAAGTTGTCAATCTTATTGAAAAATTTCGACATGGGAACCCTTTTAGCGAAGAATCAATTGGCGAACCTGAACCCCTTGCGGAATTTTGCGGGTATCGGCACGCTGGACCAACACCTCGGCTACCATTCTCTGGGTGGTTTCCACACCTCGGCTGGATTCGTAACTGACCACTACAGGAACCTCGATTTTCCACGACAACACGCCCTGCATCATGCCAGAGGCGATAATAACCGGGGCTTTATCCAAGGCGGCTTGGGTAGTCAATCGACGCTGCCGAATGCGATCCAGGTTGCCGCTGCTATCCAAAGACTTGAGCAGCTCCACGAAGGCTTCCTTGGTGTAATACTGCTGCAAATCCGTCAACTGTTTCCGAAAATTCAGAAAATCCAGGGTCAGGGTTTGTGTCACCACGGCGCTGGTCCAATTAAGCAGTCCGGCATCGGAAAATACCGGTTCACTCATAGGTTTAAGTGGAACCACTCGCATATCGCTGGTCGCCGCATAATACAGAGGATCGGGCCGAGAAAAAAATTGCACCGCGTTCCCCAATAACGACACCCCCAGCAACGACAGGGTGATCATGGATATCTTCATGGCTCGTAAATACTGCAAGCGGTCCCACGTTCCACGCAAAATAACATCGTCCGCGCTTGGCGTTTTTTTTGATTGAGGCCCCGATTTTTTTGTCACAGGCTCTTTCACTGACTGCCTCCCAAAACTACGTCGTCGACGATTTGACGATCTATGTTGAGGATCTGATGGCTTTGCTGACAGGCAAACAAATTTTGCAGCGCCCAAATTGCCGGAACCTGATCCTGTGCCTCTATGGATGGATCGGCACCAGGACATGGCGGAGGCAACAGATTCAGTTGCCGGGACGCGTCCAGAAGGGCCTGATCTGATACATTGGCGGCATCAATCATTACCGCACCGGTGCCAAAAGATTGCACGTCAAACCCTAACTGTTGCAGCCCTCGAGCTGCCCCCAGGCAACGCACCAGGTCGTGAGATCGTAAAAATGGCGAGATAGGATTGGCGTAACTTTGATGCCCACGATTTTTGGGAGGCAACGTTGCGGCAATGCCCGTCCATAAATTTTCCGCCAAAAGGCCCAAGGAATAGCAAAGCATATTGCACTCGTCGTCCGGCAGTTTGTCTGTCAACCGGGACAGTAATGGGCGAAAATTGGTAACACCGTCCCAAACAACAGCTTCGTGCACAGTAACATCGGCGGCCAATTGCAAAATGGCAATCAATTCTGTCGCCGCAACCCACTGCCGGTTGTCCCGGCTGCCCCGAGCATTACTACCGTAATTGAGCAGCGCCGACAGGTCCGGATCGATTTTGTTGACCGTAACTCGAGCCAGAAACGGGCCGGCATTCTCGGCAAACTTAATAGGGTCGCAAGGGACGTCCTTACCTTTGAGATGACGCCAAGACCCGTCCGGCATGGGGGCTGTCAGGAGGGTGCGTGCGTGTTCCCATGGCGAAAGAAGAAATGTGCGATATTTCCGTTCGCCAACGGCGTATCCGTTTTTCAGGCACTGCGTATAACTCTTGTTGGCATCATCGATGGCCCGCGCCAAAAACTCGGGGAGGGGAGAATCTGGATATCCCAACAATGTGCGCAGACCGCGGTTGAACGAGTGCTCCGGGGGTACATAGTTAAAATCGAGAAAATGGTGGGCCAGCCGGACTACCCGAGAAAAAATATCGGCCAGCGCCTGGACCTGCTCCTCGACTGGTTTTTCCTCCATCCCGATGGCTGTCAGAATTTGATGGGTCTTCCGGCGCAAATAGCCATTATTCCGAAAATGGGCATTAAACGATAATCTCGTGGAAATCATCTGATCATAATTGAGGTTACTCAACCAGATCACGTCCGACGCCAAATTGCCAAAATCAGCAATTCGTCGTCCCAAGGCCCCACCGGACTCAGCAATTGTCGCCGGTCCGAGGGCACATGGGTCATCAAACCAGGCACACCCAAACTTAACCATGAGCCGTCCTTGCCATGTGTAAATTTTCCCAGCTGGCTTGCCAGCTGGAACCAGGAATCCAGCCATGCTGCGACCACCATGCGATTGCGGGCTGGAACATTTTTGGATTCGGCAAAATCCGCAGATGGGCCAACGCCAGCCCCCGTTGAGCATACAATTCGGGGTGCTGCCGATGCAGGTTCAGCAAGGCACTGCCCAGGGCAGCCACATCAGTCATTGTCTCCCCATACTCGTGTATTACCGGGCCATCCATGGCTTGCAACCAGTGCAGCAGCATTTCCGCATCGTCACCCAACTTAGCGCCACGGAGTATGGCCACGGCCATCCCGGCCACCAAAAGATTTAAATCTTTTTGGGACAACCATGGCATATAAATGAGCTGGGCCAATTTTTGGTTGCCGGCAAAACCGACATGCGGAACCAAATGACAAAACGGGCATATCGTCGCCAGATTTTGAGGATCGTTATTGCCGTGATCGTCATCAAGATGGTGCACCTCCAAATATCCGCTGGCCTTACGGCTGGAAGGTTCGGCGTCCCGATCCGGCTTGGCGCTCAGCCCGCAGTATTGGCAGGTGTATCGGTCGCGTTCCAGAATGCCGCGGCGAACCAACGCATACTCCCGGTCTTTCTCCAATACGTCGGGGTCGTCCTGCCGCCACTGACTGCATTTGACGCTCGGTATCAGTAGCGGCAGGGAACGTGTTTTGGCTATCGGCTGCTGTGCCATAACTACTTCAGCAATTCGCTCATGGCCTGGCTGGATTCGTCAGACCCAAACAACGATGTGGATCCCATCTGGATGAACGCCATAATGGAGACCAGAAAGATACCGGCAATCAGCATGACCATCGGTAGGGCCGCAGGGGTCTGGTTGCCCGGTTTCTTCATCCCGGCAAACAGCACCACGGCCGCTATCACCAAGACAAATCCTGCAAAAAAGGCGAACATCTTCATCGCATTGGACAGTCCGCTAAATTGCCCTGCAACCTGATTGCCCATGTCTCCCAGTGTTTTGGCGGCTAATGCCGAGGTTTCCATGGAGCACAGGGCCAGAACCATAAGACCGACAACCCCTGCTATAAACACCGTTTTTCTTCTCATTGTCATCTCCTGTCAAAGTGTTGGATTATTGAACCAGCCGGTTAATGGTAGATCCGATCGTTCCGCCAAAAGAAGCACCAAGCATTTCGAAAAATAGAATAATATTGACTGCGAACAGTCCACCGAAAATATGTGCAATGGCGGGCCAGAATTGCCGGGGATCCTCGCCCGAGTGCTTGACCATGTAGATGCCGCGAATCACGCCTGCCAGCCCCACCAACATGGTTATGGTAATGGAAAAATACAACATAACGCGTTGCGGCGAATCGCCCTGCGAAACGCCGTAACTAAGAGCTTTGGCCGAATCCGATCCGAACGTCGTCTGGCTGAGCATGTCCATAAAAGGTATCAGGTTCAGCAGCAATAGGCCTGTAATGGCCCCTACCAGCGGCTTGCCAATGGCCAACTTGCGCCGCATCATGGACATTTCCTGGGTCCCCAAATCCACCAGGGCTATCCCAACCAGGACAAATCCCAGGAAATAGCCTGCCATTTTGATAGGCACCCACCACGGCTGCAGCTGATTAGTGAGAGACACCAAGGTTTCCAGGGCGCCCTCCGAAAGCTGGCTGAACATACATCACCCCTTGTCAGGACTTTCCGTTACGAGAAATATCAACAACCCCATAGTTGGTGGTAATCCTGCCGTTTTTGATGTCCACCGACTGCACTTTCAGTCCATGGACGGCTTCGCCAACGCGTACCACATAAGTTTTGCTGCCATCCGAAAAAATTACTTGCTGTGTGGTCAGGCCCACAACCTGCCAGCCCGGAGGTAAAATAGGCCGGTTCTTCAGGGTTGCCACGGTGGAACGCAACTCCTCGATGCGAGACGCTTGTTGGTCGGTTTTGGCCGAGAGGGAGCGGGCCTCCTGCTGCAGGCGCCGCGTACGGTTGCGTTCCGTTTGCAACTGCCGACGCAACGACACTCGCTCACGTTCCAAAAATGCCAGACGCTCCTTGTCTACTTCGTCCATACCCTCACTCGTTGCCGCCTCAGCAACCGGTTTCGCGGCCCATTCAACAATCAGTTTGTCGTCAACCGTGTTGACCGTGTGCTCCAACAGGTTGTCGCCTGGCCCCTCCAGAACAACCCGGACCCTCCGGTCGTCACGTCCGATGCGAACGGCTTTCCACCCTTGGGGTGCAGGAAAACTATGGTTTTTAAAAAGGGTCTTAACTCCCGGAAAATCGATGACCAGACGCGGCGGGGCCTTCATGGTAAAATGCTTGACGTTCGCAATGACGCCATCTGCCAAAACCACCATCCGGTTTTCATCAAACTCAATGGCTGTCAAGGCTTGGGCCGGCGGCAACGGCTCCGAAACAGGCTCCGATTCCGTACTGGCCTCCTCTTTTTCGACGTCCACTGCTGCTACGGGCGCAGGGTTTTCCCCTTTCTGCTCGTCTGCAAGATCCTCAATAGACTCCCCAGTCAAGGGATCAAATGCGGCCGATCTATTGGGGGGAGGAGTATTAACAAGGGGATCGGAAGACCCTATGTTGTTCAAGACCAGATCCTCTTCCGTTTTGGAAGAGCACATCTGATACCCTATAATCAGGGCAAACCCCATCACCAGGACCCCTCCTGTGATTACCAACGGTTTCTTCCATGATGCCGAGTGCTTGGTAGCCTCATCGTTTTTGTTCATCACTTGATCCTCGCCCTTATTGCTAGGGGGTACGGGTATGTCCTCCTTAACGCCGGTTTGATTCTCATCCGTTTCGCAAGGCTCCTCATCCTCGTTGCAAAGCCATGCCTCATCAAAACTTGGCACGTCTTCATCCCATTGATCCAAATCCGCCATAGACAAATCCTTGTTAAATTTCCCTATTTAAAGATCATTCGACCGACAAAACAACAATTCCTACAGGCACCCCCTGTTCAAGGTGGACCGTGGGAGCCCGATCAAAATTCTGAGACGCTTTTTCGGCCAACTGTGTTCCGACTTCACCACTGGCAATGAGCAGTTCGTCAACAAACGAATAGTCGGGCACCCCGGAAACAACCGTACCGTCGGAAATGGCCACCGTTTGACCACTTTTCTCTGTTGCCGACGCCCACCCCTTGAGCAACGAGGAAACGATCAATCCGCCCCACCGAGACAGACGATGGTAATCCACGCCAGAAGCCAAGGCACCGGAAGTTGTTTCCGGATCCACGGCATAACCACTGAACTTCCAAACCTTGTTGTTATGCACCAACCGTTGGAAAGCCAACGTCATACGGTCGTCCACGCGTGTAAATTGCCCAATGATCTTGGCGCCTTTCAGCGGCCCGGAAACAACCGTCGCCAAAAAAGCGGGTACAGGCTCATCTGTGTTAAGGTATTGCTCCACTACGGCATATAAAATATCGCCTACCTGGAAGGGAGGTGTAGCTTTGACCATTGCAGTAGTGGTTGATGCAACGGAGGCAACAGCTTTTGACACCGTTTCTTTGGCCGTCGTTCTGGCGGCCGGCAGAATCTGGATGGAATGCGCCTCGGGCGACTGACGAGACGCAACCTGTATCAATTCCTGCTGGATAGCTTGCATCAATTCCTGGGATCGCGTATCCGCATAAAGTTGGACCGGGTTTACCTGGGACTGCAATTGCGGCTGCGGCTGCGCTACCGTGATTTGGGGGGGCGGCGGCAATTCCGCGGTAATTTCTGTTGTTTCATCAGCAATTTTCAGATCGGGGGCCGGTTTCGGCGACCCAACAACGGGGGACACATAGGTTGTCCCCGACTGCCGGGCTTCGTCAATCTCGATCTGGCGCTGCTCCTCCAATTTGCGAGCATATTCCGGGTTAGGATAATCCCCACCTTGAGCGGAAACCTCGGGGGCATCCAGTGCGGAGGTTCGCACCACCCCCTTTTGGTTTTTTTTATTTAATACCAAACCAAAGCCAATAGCAAAAACAAACAAAAGGATAACGATACCGCCTATGAAAAACCACTGCTTCCCGGGGCGATAGCGTTTTTGGGGGGACTTCTCCATTACTCGTCTCCGATATTCAGAATTTCCGTCCGGCCATTGATCGACACAATACAGGAGGGGACGGGGGGGATTTGGTAAACACGAAAACCGCCCGCACCTGAAACCATATCGCTCCAGGCCGGCCAAACAGCCTCATAACGACTCCGCAGATAGTAGCAGTCTTCGTGGCGCCACAGATCCACATCCGTTTTGGCTGGGTGAAAAACCAACGTCTTGGCACCCGCAGGAGGAACCCCGTCCAGAAAGGCCAACATTGTCGGACTGACCGCAGACTCTACGTGCCCCCCTACAACGGGGTCTGTAGCGTTGGGGCCGCGCTTGGCGATCTGCATTGATACCAAACTGTCTGTCTGAGCCCCTTGCTGTCGATCATCCGTGCATAACCGGATGACAACGGGAAGCGTTTCGTTTGCCAGAGTAACAGTAATGTTGCTGTCGGCATGGCGGGCCAGCGGAGAAATCGTCAGCATGTTGCCATTAGGAAGCTCCGGTTGCACCACATGGAACCATTTAGCGTTGCCATTACTGACACTGGTCAACGGCCAAGGTGCTCCGGTTGCATCGGCGAATGTCAAGGTCGACACATAGCCAGGCACCAGTTGCACCACGGGAGCTTCCGATCCCGGTCGCAACACCAATCGTTCGGTGCGGGAGCGCATTTGAGGTGGGTTTGCGGGGCGCATGGCTTCCGATGTCTGCCTCATTTGATCAATGAACTGGCGAATCTGACTATCATTCAGTGGCATTTGTTCCTGTACGCTCAACTCATACAGGCGCTGTGCCAAATGTTGCATCGAATCACTGTTGGGCGCCGGCGGGAGCGTAATGGCCACATCCTGTTTTTCCGATGCCATCGCTGTGAACACAGGCGTTGCCACAGCCAAGCCGACGATTGAGGTAATCGCAATTTGTTTAAGCCTTTGGCTGAACATCTAAATGCCTCCCAGTTCCTCATGGACACTGCGACCGTCCAACAGCCCCTCCAGATAAATATACTCCCGGGTTTCCTTGGCGGCCAACGGAGCCATTTCCAAGAATTCACGCATGCGATCCAGCGCCATAAATGGTCCATGGCGATCCAAGCGCTCCAACCAATCCAGCACTTGTTCCGATTTATCCTGAAGGGGCAATTGATTTTCTGCCATAGTAGGTTTGGATATTCCGTGCATGTCCTGCCTCCTTACGTTGTTTTGTAGGATATAAAAACCGCTACCAGTTGTGAACCTATCAATTTTCACTTTCCGTGCAGGGGATCTGCTTGGGACTGTTCTCCATTTCCAGCCCCTGTAAATCGCGCAGGAAGCCTGTTTTATCGCTATGCGCCAATCCTTTGTTTGCGGCTCGATGCAACGCATCCGCAATGCGTATCACCTCGGCCTTTTTGTCTGCAATGCCCAGGAGGGGGATATCGGAATCCAGTCCTCGTTTGGCAAATGCCACATAGAGCGCCGCGAATTCCTTACGAAACCAACTTTCATTATCCTGCTTCAAGCTGCGGCAAACTTGGGGCCACCCGCCCATACTCTCAATGACTGCCTGCGTAGTTTTATCGGGGAATTGAACGGATCGATAACTGCCTATCTCGGCGATAGCCCGACAAACGGTTATGGACTGTATTTCGGCGACCGCGGCAGTGTCACCATCGATATACTCGATGAAGTCGGCCACTGTGGGGAGCTTGGTGAATTTTCGATTGCGTAGAATTTGAAGAGCTGCGGCCTCAACCTGTTGCAATGTGTAGTCGCGCAGACCAATCCAGCGCACCGTCATATCCAGATCCGACACCTCACACGAGAAATTACTGGCGAGTGCGGCCATGATATGAGCAAACTTCCCTCGTTCCTCCGGCGTGTTTTTCATAAAAGGCTCCTCAAGGTAGGCTCGCGCCAGCAATGAATTTCTCCGCAGCGCGAAGGTTTCTTTGCTCTCGGGGCGAAAAACTTGTTGTCTTGGCGTTGGTCAACGCCGAAGACCCGGAATCGTTTTCCGGATAATGTCCGTTGAGTATTTTTGCGAAATTTGTAGGCAAAACGATCCACCCCAAAGAGGCACGGAAAGGGGGGCGGGCATTTGTTGGCGAGGTTTTTCCCATCAGGAAATCCATTCTGCTGATACGTTGGAACATTTCTCGCCACCATTGCAGTGACTGCCGTTCCGGATCTTCGGCCCAGCGAGACGATAGCGCTTTTTTTTGCGCAACATTCCAAACTTTTACTTGCGGCAACTCGGGGCAGGTCTCGTGGTACAACTCAATGATTTTCTGATGAGGGCAATTAAGGCGACTGGTTTCAATCCTCAAGGGCGAATCTTCCGACTTCTGGTCCGCCTCGTCGTTGACAGGGGCTGTTGTCACAGAAGATGTTTCATCAATTTTATCCGAACTCGATAAAGGAGGTTCGACACACAGGGGCGAATCGTTTTCAGATTCGCCTGGCGCCGTAACGGAAAGTGAAGGCGATTCCGGTTTTATGTCTTTATACTGATCCTTATCTTTATACTTATCCTTATACTGGTTTCGGGAACCGTTTGCAGAACCGTTTGTGGAACCGTTTCGGGAACGGTTCCGAATAGCATCTAAAAATGCCCCGTCGAGACGGTCGGCGTAGGGTTGCAAAGCATCAGCTAAATCGTTGAAAAAACAGAAGTTATCAGGGACGAGCTCCAAACTCGCCATGACGTTTTTGCCGATGTTTGGATTGGCGATTGGGTTGTAAGCAAGGAACCTCGGAATAAGAATCCATTCACTTTCAGGGCAATACTTAATGAATGGAGACTTATTTCTCGGCTTAGCTGTGGATAACTCAAGAAGACAGTTATCCACAACCTCTGGCGGCCACCCTAAGTCCGCGGAAATATAGGGTTTTGGCGCTCTGAAACAGCCGGAAGACGTCGTATGGGGGCCCGTCAGCAGATAGAGGAACAGCAGACGACATTCTGTATCCAAGGCCAAAAATTCTTTTTTTGTCCAAAGTTTTGTATAAATAACGCCGAACTTTCGCATACTTGGCCCTTCCCGTTGGCTTGCGAATGGGGTTTAGACATGGGTTTCGTTAAGGGTCTCTTGATGGTTTAGGGAACCGTTTAGGGAACCGTTTAGGGAACCGTTTAGGGAACCGTTTAGGGAACCGTTTAGGGAACCGTTTAGGG
>Ga0265295_1005924_pt1 | contig 15187 bp, 10 predicted proteins | sample Munlansysbiofilm_FD_192503 | JGI IMG/M metagenome (GOLD analysis project Ga0265295, IMG submission 192503) | Leachate microbial communities from a municipal landfill in Southern Ontario, Canada - Methane capture system biofilm | ecosystem: Engineered > Solid waste > Landfill > Unclassified ... | reverse complement strand
TCGAGTTCCTCGTGAGTTGCCCTCATTTCTTCGGCATTCTGACGAAGTTCCTCCTCGTTCTCCTTGAGTTCTTGCGTCATTTGTTGGGCCTCGAGGAGCAATTTTTCGGTTTTCTGGTTAATGCGTAGGTTGAAAATTGTACGAGCAATTATTTCACCCATCTCACGCAAAAATCGTATGGTTTTCTCCTCAATGGTACTATCAATTGAGGCAAACTCTAACACACCTTGAAGCTTTTCGTCGGTTACAAGGGGGACAATAAGTATGCTTTTGGGTTTTTTATCGCCTAAAATCCCAGAGGTAATGGAGACATAGTTTTCGGGTATTTCGGTACGGTATACTATGTTCTTTTCATATGCGCATTGACCAATTAGCCCTTGTCCGAGTTTAAATTTCTGATTAACAAATTTCTCTCGATTGTAGGCATAGGTTGTTAGGCTCGACAACTCTTCGCTATCCTCATCGTATAGGTATAGGGCTCCCTGAACAATATTGATGTACTTAATTAACTTAACCAGCACTTCGTACGAGAGGGTTTCAATATTGTTATGCAGCCGCAGAATGTGCGATACTTCATCTTTTCCCTTCGTAATCCAGTTTTGCTCGGCCTCCCTCATATTGTTGTGAAGTAGGTTATCGCGCATTACAAGAAGGGATTTTCCCAGTATGTCGTCGTTATTGGTGAGTTCGAACGGTGCGTTATAGTTACCCTCGCCAATGGTTTTTGCGAATAAGGCGTTTTTGTTTATGCCCTTATCTTTCTCGTGCAGCTCCACTTCGAGGCTTTGGAGTTTATTTTGCTGCCTTCTTACCGTTACGAAGGTGAAGTAAGCAAGTACAATGGGCAGTAGATTAATAATCCATAACGAAGGTGTATTCTGGTGAATAGAGCCGATTCCCTTTAACGAGAATGCAATTCCTTGTACTGTGAACTCTAAAATCCAAGTTAAAATAACTATCACTATACCCACAATGCCTGCAGTAACAACTTTCGTTGTAATTGCCTTTTTGTCTATTTCAGATGTGGTTGTATTATAAGTTGTCATATTATTGCTTAGTGCTATTGCCAATAGTTTTAATATGTTCTCCCAGTATAAGGCCCAGGTTTTCGAAAAATGTAACCTTACTCTCATCGAAAGCTGTAAATGATGAGAACTCAATAATTGCGTTGCAGTGTTTTTCGCTATCTAAAACCGGCACAATTAGAAGGTTGCTCGGTGAGCCTTTTCCTAACCCCGAGAGAACGGTTGTGTAATCTGTGGGAACCTCGGTAAGGTTAAGCACTGCTTTATTTTTGGCTACCTGCCCTGGAAGCGAAACACCCTCAGTAAATGATGGGGGTTCGTTTTCGGAGAAGTAGGCGTATGATGCTACCATTTGAAATATGCCTGAGTTAGGCTCTTTTTCAAACGCTACAGCTTGAACAATATCGTGTTTTTTTGCAATATTTGAAAGAAGTTTCTCAAGAAACTTATCCAGCGTATTAAATGTTTCGGTGGGGATAACGTTGGCTGCCTCTTGTTTTAAGTCGGTTTGCTTAGTTATGATGGATTCGCTGTTTAAATCCTTTTGCTCTTTTGCCTCTTTCTTATCATTGACAACGGCTTCTTTTAATTTTTTTAGTTCAGCATTTGCTCTACCTAATTTTACTCTGTAAAGCGTAAATTGTTGGTAAGCAAGGAATGCTATTAGTACGGCAAGAATTGTAAGAAGGACTGAAAGGATAGGCGTTTTAACACCAGCCCGAACAATTTGGTTGTGTAGGCTAAAGAAAGTTCCAGCTATGCTAGCCATTAGCAATACTAGTAGGATGCCGGAACTAAATCTTGGATTGTTTTTGAAGATTTTTGTTGGCATCTGATTATCGTTTTATGGTTTGTAAAAATTTAATAATCTGCTCGGTTTTAAATATATGATCCACTTTTGTGAGTTTTAATGACGACTCGGTCATTGTTTTTACCTGGCACTCCTCTGGGTCCTGCACAATTGTGAGCCCGCCGTAATCACTAATTTTTTTTAATCCGTAGGCTCCATCCTTGTTTGCACCCGAAAGAATAATGCCAATTACCTTTTCACGGTATACCTGGGCAGCAGTTGCAAATGTTAGGTCGATTGATGGCCTGGAGTGATTTACAGGTGGCTCGGTTGACAGAGCGAATCTATTCCCTAACTCAATAAACATATGGTAGTTTGCAGGTGCAAGGTATGCTTTTCCTGGTTTAATCTGATCCTTATCAAAAGGTTCGACTACTGGAATGGCAGATTTAATGGAGAGCGCCTCAACAAACCCGCTCCGTATATGCTTCAGTCTATGAAGACTCAATAATACCGGGAGCGGAAAGTTTGCGGGTAATGAGCTTAGTATTCGGGTAATAACCTGAAAGCTTCCTGCTGAACCCCCTATGATAACTGCCTTATACATTGTTTAATGGTTAAAGTGCTTTTTTCTTGTAAATTTTTTCACAATCATTTACCACGGTAAACTTATTGTTTGAATTTGTATTTTCCAAAGTTTCCTTTGCTCCTATGGCTAAATATGCTCCGGGCATTAGGCTATCATAAATAACCTGTATAATTTTATCTTGAAGAGTTGAATTAAAGTAGATGAGCTGATTTCTGAATAGTACCAACTTAATGCCCGTGGGAGGATTGGGGAAAAATGTATTCTGTTTTAAAAAGGTAACGTCCTTTGTAAGGGTACTGTCCATTTTAAATAATCCCGAAGCGTTTACGGTAGAGTGGTAGTCTTTGTAGTTTGCAATTCCGTTCGAACGTTCGTAGTTAGCCTCGTTTACCTCAAGTTGCTTAGCATCTAAAAGGCCTAGTTTTATTTTTTTTGTTACCTCATCGCTTATGGTTGATACGAAAATTTGAAATTTATCAAGTAAATCCATCTCTTTAAGGAGGATGCAAATTGAGTAGAGTTCTTCGCCTGAGTCGAATGCGGCAACCCATATTTTAAGCTTAGTAGAACTTTTGGCAATTTCGGGAATAATATCGTCACGTAAAGTTCTCCAAAGGCTAGGGTCTCTGAACATTTCAGTAGTCTCGGGGGTAATGTCTTGTAAAAACTGTTCAACAAATTTGGGATTGCTCGTTAGCCGCTGTATAAGTCCATCCGAATCTCTCAGCCCATGCTTTGTGATTACCTCCTCTAGCTGTCGTTTTAGCGAAGTAAGGGCATAGTCTCTAAAATCGTACCCATAGATATCGAGTAGCGTTTTTAGAACGTTTCGAGTTTCAACTATGCCTATTTCGTATTGGTTCATTTTCTTAACTATATTACGGGCTACGCCCTTTTTAACTACTTAGCAGTTTTTGGGGTTTGCTCTCGTTCCTTGATTTCCGCTGTTTTTGAGGCGGTAATATCTTGGCCAAGCAGGTAAACTTTGTATATATTTCCCATCTCGTCAAAAGCGGGTGATAAGCTGCTTAGTATGTGAAGTTTTGCATTATTTCGGTTTGTCCAGTTAAGAGTACCATTAAAGGCATTTCCTTGCATTACATCATTCCAAAGTTGGGCAAAATTCTTTGTATCGGACGGATGAATAAAGTTGATAATGGGCTGGTCGCCAATCTCACTTTTTGTAAAATCGAGCAGGGTTAGGAAATTTGAGTTGATATTTTGTATTTTTCCTTCGTCGTTTAGGTCGGCATAGAGCATTGCCTCGTTTATTGCTGATGTCATTCCCTCCATTTCGAGGGTTTTGCGTGCCATCTCTTCTTGAGTAGCCTGCATCTCCTCCATATTCTGTCTCATTTCCTCCTCCTGTGCAGCCATCTCTTCTCGTTGTTGCTGCGACTGCTCAAGAAGTTGAGAGGTACGTATGTTGTTTTTTACTGCCGAAAGGGTTGATGCGATGCTTTCGCCAATTTTCTCAACGAATTCAACCTCGAAAGGTTTAAAATTATTAAACGAGGCTATTTCGAGTATTCCAAAAACCTTATCCTCTACTTTTAAAGGAACAATGAGAAGTGTTTTTGGGGATGCCTCGCCTAATCCCGAGGTTATTTCCAGATAGTTATCGGGTATTTCCTGAAGGTGTATGGTTTGTTTCTCAATGGCCACGTTGCCAACCAAACCCTCGCCTAGGAGGATGGTTTTTTGCATAACCTTTTTTCGGTTATACCCAAAAATTGAGATAAGCTCAAGGTGCGGATTTTCATCATCATCCTCATTTAGGATAAAGAGCCCACCCTGATTAGCGTTTAGGTAGTTGAGCAGGTTTTGGGTAACGTTATCTGAAAGGCGCTGTAAGTTATCGTTGTTTTGACGTAAAATATCGGCAAATTTTGCTAGTCCAGAGTTAACCCAGTTCCTCTGCTCATCTTCGAACTTGCGTTTTTCTTCTTCGGTTAGGGCGTGGTTTAGGTTTTTTCTTATTTTTAGCAGAGAGTTGCCCAGTTCATCCTTTTCCCCTAGAGGTGTAAAGTTAGTTGAAAGGTTATTTTCGCCAATTTCGGTGGCGAATTGTGAGTTCTTTTTGAGACTGTTTATTAGGTTATTTAGTGATTGAGTTATTTTGCCAATTTCATTATTCGTTTGGTAGGATAGGGGGTTAACTATTTCTCCCTCGGCTAGCTTTGATATATTTTTGTCAATAATTCCCAAATTTCGGAGTATGGGCTTTAGCATAACTCTTGTAACCAGAGCAAATAAAACTGCAAATAGTATAATTATTATTGTGAAATAGTAAATGTTTAGTCTACCGTTTGAAACTACCTGAGTTACATTAACTGGCACGCCAATAAATGCATTATACGAGTCAATTTTTTGAAAGAAAACGGTTACCGTTCTCTTCCGATTTTGAAATAGTTCGGTATAGCTAAAAGACCCCCTCTTTTCAGTGGACGAGAACATAGTGTTTAGGTGTTCGCGAGATATTCGCTGGCCTTCGCGATATAGGTGCACAAGGTAGTTTCCCGAGGCATCAATAATAAATGGATAGTCGTTGGAGTTGAAAGCGGGCGAATTATAGTGGGGTTTAAGGGCAGCATAATCGCTTTCGGTAAAGCCATTGCCCGAGTGTTTCTCCACCTCGTTTACCAATGCAGACATTTTATCGAGGTACGCAAACATTTGGATTTCGATGTTTCTTATCTGTTTCTTTTCAGAAACCTTGTAAAACACAAGCCCTATAGTAACCAACATAACAACCAATAGGCTAGCTAATACGATGGTAACTTGTTGGTTTATGCTTATGTTTTTTAGTGCTTTCATAACGAGTGTTTTTACCTTCAGGTTATTTCTTTATATATGCTTGTCCCATTTTCTCAAACTTATTTGCCCAGGGACCAAGAATCGTCTCGTGCATTCCTAGTAATAGTGTTCCCTTATTGTATAGGTTGGCATGAAACAGGTCGAAAACTTTGTTCTGAAGCGAATAGTTAAAGTAAATAATAACATTTCGACAAAGTATAAGGTCGAACTTTGCAAAGAACAGGTTTCCATCTTTAACCAGGTCGTGCTTACGAAAGATAGGTTTTTCGGTTAGGTATTTCTTCATTGTAATGGTATCCTTCGACTTATCGATATCAAAGTAGTTTTCGTAAGGCACATCGTTAAACTCTTCGTAGTTTAATGGGTTTTGCTTGATAACCTTATCGAAGTTATCGAGGTAGCCAATGTTAAAGCGGTACTTGTACTCGCCTTTCTTTGCCGCTTCGAGCACGTCTGTATTAAGGTCGGATGCAAATATCTTTGCCTTTTCGAACATTTCCATTTCGTTAAGGAGTATCATTAATGAGTAAACCTCCTGCCCAGTAGAGCATCCTGCATGCCAAATATTTATGTTTTTATTGTTCTTTAGTTTGGGTAAAATGCGCGTGCGCAGCATGTGCCAAACCTGAGGGTCGCGAAATAGTTCGGTTGTGTTGACAGTTATCTCCCTTACAATTTTCTCGGTAAAATCTGGCTTGTTTTTTATGGCTGAAAGTAGACCCGTCATATCAAGATTAAAATCGGTAAGAATTTTTTGCAGCCTACGTTTTAAAGACTTATCAGAATACTCGCTGAAATCGTATTTTGATGAGTTCTTTAAGGTGTTTACGAAATATTGTAAATCCTGATCTGTTACAACCATAAAATTTATATTACTAAACCCAGTATTCCCGCTTCTGCCCTAGCTTTGATTATATAAAATACTATACGAAACAATAGCCCATTTTGTTGCTTTATAAAATGGACTATTGATTGGGTATAACCTCGATTGCTCGTTTATTTACCTATTCTAATTAACTTGCTAAAAATATAAATAGTTATCTAGATAGCAAAGGATTATGGAGTGTTTTAATTTTATTCTTTTCAGAACCAGTATAAAGGATTCAACTAGTTTCTGTTTTCTGGTTATTATTCTCTGAAAATGAATTGACTTTTATTGTATAAACCTACGTGATTTTATATAAAAAAAGGGGCTTAAGCCCCTTTTTTGTTTTGTATTATACTTGTTTTATCCTCTAACTTTTTGCTTATCGAGCACATCGTATATGGAATTATTGCTAATGTATTCGGGCACAATTTCCTTCATTTTTGCAACAAGTTCAAATACATTGGCATCAATTATAAGGTGAGTTAGGTCGTCGAAACTTTTGTCGATAAACTCTTTGTTGTAATCCCTTACCTTAGCCTTTAATATTTTTGGATGATATGTGGGCAGGGTGTTTTCTTGGTTGTTCAGAAGCTCTTCGAATAGTTTTTCTCCTGGACGAAGCCCAATTTCTTTAATCTTTATTTGTTTGTTAAGTTCCAAGCCTGAAAGTTTAATCATTTTACATGCTAAATCGTAAATTTTCACAGGCTGTCCCATATCAAATACAAATATTTCACCACCGTTACCCATGGCTCCTGCTTCGAGAACCAAGTTACATGCTTCGGGTATGGTCATAAAGAAGCGAGTAATTTCTTTGTGTGTTACAGTTACGGGGCCTCCATTCTCTATCTGCTTGCGGAAAAGAGGCACTACCGAGCCATTTGAATCTAAAACATTGCCGAAACGTGTTGTTATAAATTGGGTGTCGTCATTGCTCGAAGCCTGCGTGTATATTTCGGCAATTCTTTTTGATGCACCCATTACGTTGGTTGGGTTAACGGCCTTGTCGGTTGAAATCATCACGAATTTTTTAACCTTATGCTTTACTGCTAAATCGGCTAAAGTTCGCGTGCCAAAAACGTTAACCAGCAACGCTTCATACGGATTGTTCTCCATTAAGGGAACATGCTTGTATGCTGCGGCATGGAAAATGATGTCGGGTTTATAACGATCAAATATTTGGTTAATACGGAATTTATCTTTTATGTTGGCAATAACGTATTCGGCTAAGTGGCTATAAGGCACTAAGGCTTCGGAATTATTTATTTCGGTTTGTAAGTCATAAATTTCCGACTCGGCCTGATCGAGAAGAATTAACTTAGCTGGCCTATAGGTAAGAATTTGCCTTACAAGCCCCGACCCAATTGACCCTGCAGCTCCTGTAATTAGTACCGATTTACCATATATGTATTTTGAAACATTGCTGCTGTCCATTTTTATGGGCTCGCGTTGCAACAGATCTTCAATTTTAACCTTACGAATTTGCTCCGAACTTAGCTGTCCGTTAATCCATTTTTCAATGGCTGGTACAACCTTTACCTCAAGGTTTAACTCAAGCGCCTCTTCAACTATGGAGCGTTGCTTATCTTTACTAATGTTCTGAATAGAAATTATGAGTTGATCAACGCCAACCCTACTGATGTACTCAGCGTTTAACCCCTGTTCGGGAGGAAGGATGCGAACACCTTCGAGCATCTTACCAACTTTTCCATGGTTCTCATCAATAAATGCTGCTACATTGTATGAAATATATACATCTTGAAGTAGTGCATTTCGTGTAAGAATGCCGGATGAGCCTGCACCGTATATTAAAACTGTTTTATTATCCTTTTTTCGAGAACCAGCAAAAGCATGATATATTGTTTTAACAATTATCCGTGCGCCCATCATTAGGAAGTATGCAAGTAGGAAATGTATTACCAGAACCCCAAACGACACCTCGTTTGCTAATTCACTATTTGTTAACTTAAAACCTAATGATACTAGAACTATAACTATGAAAGCTGCACCGTTTGCCTGAAGAATTTTTAGGGTGTCGGTAAAACCGGTGTGCCGTATTATGCCTGAGTACGATCTGAAAATTATAAAACTAACGGAGTAGAGATATGTTATGATAATTGCATGAACCGAAAGGCTAGAAAAATCTAAAAGTACCACGTTAAAATTAAGCCTTATGGTGTAGGCAATAAAATAGGCGATGAAAACAACGAGTACGTCAAAGGCAAAAACGTACCAACTTGGTACGAAACGATGTGAGAATTTTTTTATAATTCCACGAACCCAAGTTTCATTAATTGCAAATAAACCCATTTTGTAGAGTTTTTGATGGATAATACAAATCTAAACTTTTTGATTCAATAATCAACAGATTAGATTTAATTTATTTCTTCGCCACAGTTCAAAAGTAGGAAGTTAAGTTTAAACTATCAAATTTTGTACCAACTTTAGTTTTGGCTTTTGGCTATTGGAGTTTCTCGGAGTACACTCGGGCACCCACACGTTCAACTTTCCCCTTATATGAATTTTTCACTCATAAAAAGATCGCTTCGTCGCAAAGTATGCTTCTCTCCATGACGGGAATACTGCTCACTGTTTTTTTGTCCACAGATTCCACAGATTAACACAGATTGTTTTGGGGTTTCACGTTCTATGTTTTGGGTTGTGCGATGCCCATTCGGGTGCGTAAACTCGTAACCCGTAACCCGTAACCCGCAACTTTCTTAACCTCAACCTCAACCTCAACCTCAATCTCAATCTTAGCCTTTTAACTCTCCACTAATCACTCCTCACTGTTTTGTCCACAGATTACACAGATTTACGCAGATTGTTTTGTGGTTTCACGTTCTACGTTTTGCGTTTTGCATTAACTATTCGTGTGTGTAAACTCGTAACCAGTAACCCGTAACCCGCAACTTCCTGCTCACTGTTTTTTTGTCCACAGATTCCACAGATTAGCACAGATTGTTTTGTGGTTTCACGTTCTACGTTTTGGGTTGTGCGATGCCCATTCGGGTGTGCAAACTCGTAACTAGAAACCCATAACCCATAACCCATAACCCGCAACTCACTGCTCACTGCTCACTCATTACTGTTTACTCATCACTGAATCAACCTATAACTTTTTTAGCCATAGTTTAAAGAATGGGTCATTAAAATACCATTCGTTACCGCTCTTTTCAATAATACCTTCTATTTGAAGGCGTTCGATTGATCTTTGAACAGATGATGCAGAACCTAAACGATATTTATTTATGAAGGAAGCTGCGAAAGTACCACTATTCTCAATTTCGATAGCTTTAACAAGTTGTTGCTGATGAGATGTTAGGCTTTGATATTGGTGTGAGAAGTAATCTTCTTGGTTTACTATTACTTTTCCTATTGCAGCCTCTAGCACTTGCTCATCTAAATAGTTCTTATTTGCTTTGGCTTCTTCCCAAGCAGCAGATGCGAGGTATTGAACGTAATGGGGAATGTTATTTGTTTGTGATATTATTTTCTCGATAACGAGGTTTTCTACACTGATTTCAGATTTTTGAAAACAAGTGAAAAGATGCTCAAACATAATTTGTTTATCAATCTTTTTAAGCTCAATAATTTTTGAAAATTGGTAGAAGGCTCGACTTTTACTTGTAAACATATTGAGCAGCATATGCATTTGCGAACCCATAAAGACATAAGCAACCTTATCGTGGTGTATAAGCGAGGCTCTTAGCTCCTTCTCGAACCCCTCGCCATTAAGATTGCTAATCTCCTGAAATTCATCGAATACAACTATCCATCTTTTATCTTGGGCTAACTTTTGGGGGAGGTCAAATATTTCGGTAAGGTCTATTGGTTTTGTCTGGTTATTGGTTTGGATTGAGATGTTGGGTTGGCCACTTTCATCTAAAGAAAGAATAGGGCGAATACTTTTAACGATTTTATTTATGCTACGCATTGTCTTTTCCCATGACGACATAGATTTGAAGAGAGAGTTGTAATATAACTCGGCAAACCTTGCTCGGGAATTAACCTTGAAGAAATCGATGTAAATTGTTGGATGGCCTTGTTTTTCTAAATCTTTTAAAACTTTTTTTATTAGGGATGTTTTGCCATACCTGCGGGGAGAGTAAACAACAATGCTTTGACCAGATTTTAACCAGCTGGCGTAATCTTTTAGCTCCTGAGTACGATTTACGAAGTAAGGATTATCAACCGCTATTCCGTATCTAAATGGATTCTGCTGCATGGTTTTTTAATTATGCTTAGCTGCGTTACGCAAATGTGCGTAAAAAAAATTTATTTTGCAAGTTTTGTGTTTTGCTGTTGGCTATCGATCTTTAGGTAAAAACTTATTAGAACACTGATGACGCTGATTTTACTGATTTTCACCGTTTCTTGTCTTGTCCGTAGATTACACAGATTTACGCAGATTGTTTCGGGGTTTCACGTTCTTTGTTTTATGTTCGGCGTTTTGCGATGAATATTCAAGTGCGCAAACCCGCAACCCGTAACCCGTAACCCATAACCCATAACCCATAACCCGCAACCCACAAACCCGTAACTTTCTTAACCTCAACCTCAATCTTAGCCTTTTAACTTTCCACTAATCACTGCTCACTGTTTTGTCCGTAGATTACACAGATTTACACAGATTGTTTCTGGGTTTTACGTTCTTTGTTTTATGTTCTGCGTTTTGCGATGAATATTCAAGTGCGCAAACCCGCAACCCGTAACCCATAACCCGTAACCCGCAACTTACTGTTCACTGCTCTCTCTCTTAGCCTCAACCCCTCAGTCAGTTTCCTGTGTTTTAATACTAATTCGATATTCTCTGGCTAAAGGCTAAAGGCTAACGGCCAATAGCCAATAGCTGTCTATCTATTAATATTCCAAGATAACCCTACCATTATACCCGCATTATTAAATAATTGTCCTTTGTCTACCGCTAGGGTTGAGTGGAAGGTGATATTTTTAATGCTTTTGATAGTCCAGCTGGTTTCGAGCATAAAGTACCACTGTTTTTGTGCTGGGTTAAAGAAGTAGTCTTCTTGATTTAGATCTGGGTCGAGACTCCCCCATAGCTGCCCCATGTTAAGCCCTGTATAGGTTCCGAAGTATCGTACGTATGAAGCGAAGAACTTATAGTTTAGGTTATTAGTAACTTCTCCCTTAACAGCAAAATGGTGTGCTATATTTCGGTTGCTAACAAAATATACTGAGCTGTAGGTGTTAATGTTTGGGTCGAATTTATCGAGTTGCTTTTGGGTCATAAAAAAAGGTGTTCCCAGTGACATACCCAGATATGAATGCCCCGACCGATACATGCCATTGTTATAGTAGTTATCGCGCCCACCATAGCGGTATCCGTTGTTGGGTCCATCAAGGAACCCGGGTTGTGTGCCATGTGGATCTGATAGACCTGGACCGCTTTGGTGCATTGTGTACATGAACTCATAGAGAATTTCGGTTACTATTCTTGTTGGGAAAAAATCCTTTACTCCCAATCCCCATAGCCCATCCAGCTTGTTTTTGTATGATTGTCCCGACCCGTCGGTAAAAAGGTGTTGGTAGTATAGGTGGAGGCTCGATTTTCCAATTTTGGCTTTTAGTCCCCAGTCCCATACACCGGTATGAAAGCCCAGCGCATTCACTTCGTTTGCATGCGACCCAGGGGGACCCTCCTTGGCAAACATCACCCTTAAAAAATCGGATAACGAAGAGGATAACTTACCATCTACAGGAGAATTTCCTCCCCAAATTGCGATATGGGTAAGTCCCCAGTAGACGTTAATACCAATATCGCCACCCGCCTGAATATGGAACGATTTATCGTGAAAAAAGGCATCCTTTACATACCTATCGTTATCGAGCCATCCGTGGGCAAAATGCCCACGAAATTCAAGGTACCCTTTGGTAAAAGGAACATCGTAAAAATCGGGAACGGATAGCACAATTCGGGGAATGGGTACCGAGTTGTTGCTTATGGCCAAAGAGCCCGATGATAGATCGCCAAAGGTTATGCCGTAGGTTGACTGCTTGCGACCCGTCTCAAAATGTATAAAACCAAACTTTGCCTCAATATAGCCTTGCTGAATATATGCCGATGAGTTGGACGATGCTCGTGCAACCAGATCGATGCCACCGCCTATGCTGAATAGTTTCGTTTTATTTAAACCATAACTTGTGGAAAACAGGGCAAGCCCATTGGCACTGGCATCATCAAACATACCCCAGCGGTTGTGGGTTAGCCAAAAACTTTGATCTTTGCTGGTTCCAACGGTTGATATGGCTGATATGTTGGCGTTGAATCTCAGTGTGTCTTTTTGAGCAAAAAGGGAGGGAGAGAGTAGGAGACAGAGTAGGAGAGTTGTTGGGAGTTTCATGGTGAAGTTAGCAGTTTTTTGAGTTGAAAGTTCGTGAAGTTTATACAGTTCTTAAAGTTGTTGTGTGATGTGTAATGAGTAATCTGTGATGAGTAGATTTGTTGAATGGGTTACATACACGTATTTTTCGACGTTATCGCGAGCGAACTTTGCGAAGCGATCTGTTTCTGAGTTATTTTGTTTCACCGTGTTACACTGTGTTTTACACTGAGTTACACTGTGGCGATAAAATAATCTACGTTATGCTATGCCCAGTCGGGCGCGTAAACTCGTAACTAGAAACCCGAAACCCGAAACCCGAAACCCGCAACTCACTGCTTACTGCTTACTCTTTCAATCTAATAATTTAACCATTTCGGGAAAGCTAAGTATCTTTTTACTATTCCGCTTTTCAAAAACCAGATGCTCAAAATCTTTCACCTTATGATTCAAATCGACCTTTGTAAGGTGTTCTTCAAGTGTTTTTTTCAATTCACTCATATTCTTAATGCCCAATTTTTGTTGTAGAAATCCAAAATCGGGGACAGTTTTGCCAAGAAGAAAAATAGCATCGTAAAAGTCTCTGCCTTTTGAACGGTTGAGAAGAGCAGATATCTTCATTGCACAAAGAATTTCATCGGGTGGCACTGGTATACTGAAAAAAAAACCACAAGATTGTACCAAGGCAAGCTTCGGTTTATATAAGTAGTTCTGATCTTCCGCCTCAATTTTTATAAGAAATCGCTCCTCTCTATGGCCAGAAAGGTTCAGATCAAAAAGAAATTCGGGAAAGTAAATATTACGCCTATAGGCTGTTAGGTTTGCTTGGTTTTTATCTTTAATTACTGCATTTATTCCAAACTTTTGAAGAAAAAGGAGTACGGAATCGGTCATTTTATTGAAATCCGTTAGAGATAGGTTCTTGCAATCGAAATCCAAATCTTCAGAAAATCGATCGATACCTTTTACTAATCGGAGATTGGTACCACCAATAAATGCTATTTTTTGAATATATTTTGAGGTAGAGAGAAAGTCAAGTATCAAAAGTAGGATATACTCCTTAATCAAGTATTTTCTATGCGCAGGATTTTCTCTGAGGTATGGAGGGAAAAAAGAAAAAACCTGTTCTGTATTAATCATTGTTTAGGGTTTTTGTTAGGGCGTCAACAATGTTTTGTAATCGTTTATTTTGGAATAATTTAGCGTAACTCTGCAGTCTTACTACGCTAATTAGCTCTTCCAAAAGGTCTTCATCGATACGTAAGGCTTCAAAATCTTGCCAGGTTATGTAGTAAGAATTGAGATAAAGAAGATCGAGCAGAGCTTTCTCTGGTTGCGCCATAAGCATATACAAACCATTTTTGTAGGGTTTTGCCTCAAATCCAAACATAAGAGAGGCTTGGATATTTTGATATGTATAGTTTCCGAACTGATTTTCGAATTGTGCTGTTTTAAGACTAGATACGTTGGTGATTTGAACAACGGCCTCGGGGATTAAACCATAGAAGGCGAGGGCTGTATGTGTGCTTATATACGATGGTTTATACATTTTATTGGCAAAGTACATGTAATAAAATGATTCTTGCTTGTACTCGGGAAATGTATATAGACCATTTTTTAGCTTTATAATATACTCTTTTTTTAACCAGTTGGTTAGGTTGTTTTTATTAAAATCAGGGTGCAAAGCATATACCTGATGGGGACTAAAACAAACAAGGGGAAAGAACTGTGTCCTGAAATCAGTATAGTTCATTTCTTTTTTTATACAAATATAGGGAAAAATAGAAACGAAAAAGTGTTATTTATAAACATTTTGGTGTTTTGCTGTTTTATCCGAACACTGATGACACTGATTTTACTGATTTGCGCTGTTTTTGTCCGCAGATTACACGGATTAGCACAGATTGTTTTGGCGTTTTCTGTTTTATGTTCTGGGTTCTGCGTTTTGCGCTGAAACCGTACATTTTTGAGTTGTTTTGTTACACTGTGTTTCACTGTGTTGTGGTACACTGAGTAACACTGTGGCAAAGAATTGTTCTCTGTTTTGTTTCACCGTGTTTCACTGTGTTGAACACTGAGTAACACTGTGGAATAATTTTTTTTGGTCACAGAGTAACACAGTGTTCAACACAGAGTTACACTGTGGTGATAAATTTTTCTCTGCTTTGTTTCACTATCCCTTAACCAATTCCAAAAACACCCTAGCCACCCTCTCAATATCCTCATCTGTTAAACCTGGACCACTTGGTAGGCAGAGCCCATCTTCAAATAGTTTTTCAGCCGTAGTATCTCCATAATATGGAGCATCTTTAAATACAGGTTGTAAATGCATAGGTTTCCATAGGGGGCGTGTTTCAATATTTTCAGAATCCATTTTTAATCGTACATCTTCGCGAGTGAAACCTGTTATCGCTGAGTCTATTACAATGCAGGTTAGCCAGTAGTTTGATTTGAAATCTTTATTTGGGTTGGTGTGGAAAGATAACCCAGCAACATTTTTTAGCAATTCTCTATATATACTATTAATCTCTCTTCTTCGTGCTACGTGATTGTCCAAAACTAGCATCTGTCCGCGGCCAATGCCTGCACACACATTGCTTAATCTGTAGTTGTAACCAATTTGGCTGTGCTGATAGTGTGGCGCATTGTCGCGTGCTTGGGTAGCAAAAAACATGGTGCGCTGCGCCTCTTCCTCTGTTTTGCAAACGAGGGCACCACCACCCGAGGTGGTAATCATTTTATTACCATTGAACG
>Ga0265295_1005923_pt1 | contig 15190 bp, 16 predicted proteins | sample Munlansysbiofilm_FD_192503 | JGI IMG/M metagenome (GOLD analysis project Ga0265295, IMG submission 192503) | Leachate microbial communities from a municipal landfill in Southern Ontario, Canada - Methane capture system biofilm | ecosystem: Engineered > Solid waste > Landfill > Unclassified ... | reverse complement strand
GGGGTTCTCCTTGAAAGGTGCGGGGATGGAAAACTTCACACCGTGGAACTTCATAAGGAAAATTTGTGGCCGGGGTCAACCACAAGACGTGAGCAACTCCAGGATTTTTTGGCAGGCAGGAGCACCGGTGTTGCTTTTTCTGTGATGACGTTACGTCAGGCGCAGCACGCGCGCTTCGCGGCAAAGAGCGAGGTGCCATTTTAGCCGGAAGGCGAGCACCGCGTTCCGGGGCGCTTTCTTTTGGGTGCGGCAAGAGATGCTTGCCAGTCGCGTCCGGGCTTTCTACATGGGGAGCCGATTCAACACTTTCGGATTTTTCCCGGAAGCAGGGAGAAAAGCATGGAGCAGCGGGTCAAGGAACATTTGTGCCAGGTTTACGGCCTGGGCCTGGATGACGTCGAAGAGCTGTACGGGCTTGGTTGCCAGACAGTGGCCGCCACGCTCGATCGCCTTGAGGCTGCTTTTTTGCGATCCGACGCGCAGGAGGTCGCGGATGCGGGGCATATGCTCAAAGGGGCTCTTTTCAACATGGGGCTGCTTGAACTCGGGGAGCTGGCCAGAGCGCTGGAGTTGGCCGGCAAGTCCGGACGCATGGAAGAGGCGCGCGCCGTGTACGACGCGCTTCGTCCGGCCCTGAAATTCTTCTGAGATCCGCATCAATTCCGGTTTTCTTTGCCCGTACCGGGCGTTTTCAAAAATATGATTTCCGCCCGCATGGCGGCTATTCAGTCGTGGTGATGGTGCGGCTCGTCGCCGAGCGGATGGGCGTGCACGTGACGGTGCGGCAAATGCGGCACGTCGGTGACGAGGCGGCCGTTTTTTATGGTCATGAACTGCGTCGTTGTCCGCGCCAGGAAGTCCCAGTCGTGTGAAATGATGATGCGGGCCGTGGGCAGGCTGTCCAGAATTTCGATGATGCGCTCCCTGGTCTGCGGGTCCAGGCCGTTGGTGGGCTCGTCCAGCAACAGGACTTTTGGCTGCATGGACAGGATCGTGGCCAGGGACACCAGCTTTTTTTCCCCTCCGGACAGGCGGTGGGTCAGACGACCCTCGAATCCGCCCAGTCCCAGCTCCTTCAGGGTCTGCAAGGATTTCTCCCTCGCCTCGTCCACGGACATTCCCAGATTCAAGGGGCCAAAAGCCACATCGTCGAGAACCGTGGGGTTGAAGAGCTGGTCTTCCGCGTTCTGCAGGACCATGCCGACCTCGCGGCGCAGGGCGCGGAATTCCTTTTCTCCGCGCACCGGTTCGCCATGGAAAAGGACCTGGCCGCGTTGCGGGCTCATGAGCCCCATGACGATATGGAAAAGGGTGGTCTTGCCGCTGCCGTTGGTGCCGTAAAGCCCGATTTTCTGTCCCTGGGCAAAGGCGAAGTTCACGTCGTGCAGTACCGCGTCTCCCGAGTGGTAGGCAAAGGACACGTTCCGTAGGGCGAAAATGGGCGTTTCAGACAAGGCGAATCTCCGGAAAAAAGTCCATGAGCACGAGGCCGGCCGTGGCCGTCAGCCACAGGAAGGCAAATAGCGCGTCCCTGCGGCGCGCCTTGAAGCGGACCACGGAGACGAAGCGTCCCTGAAATCCGCGCAGGACCATGGCCTGGTAGACCCGGCTGGAGCGGTCGAAACTGTTGACCAGGACCATGGCCAAAAGGTTCCCGATGGTGCGGTAGGTGTGCATGCCGGTGCGGGGCGCAAATCCGCGTAGCCTGGCCGCCGTGACCAGCCGTTGCCATTCGTCGGCAATAACGTGCAGGTAGCGGTAAGTGAAAAGGAACAGAAATACCAGCTTGGACGGCACACCGAGGCGGTCCAGGGCATGTCCCATGGTCGGGGAGTCCATGGTCGTGACCAGGGCCAGGAAGGTCAGCAGGATGGCGTTGGATTTTAAGGTCGCAAGCTGCACCAGCGCAATGCCTTCACGGCTTGCCGTCAGCGGGCCAAGGGTGAGAAATGGCGTGCCGGGCATGGTCAGGGGTACGGTCAGCCACAGGAAAAGAATGAAGATATTGACAAGGGCCACGCGTTTGCACAGCAGCCCAAACGGTGGCGTGCTCAGGCTTAAGATTGCCAGGGCCGGAATCAGCGCCGCCCCGGCGGCGATGGGTTCTTCCAGCAGGGCCACGCAGACGGAGAAAAAAGCCGCCATGACCAGGCGCACCCTGGGATCGAGCCCATGCACCAGGGAGCGGCCATGGGCAAATGGTTCGTCAAACACGCGGGCGGCTCTTGAAATAGGCCCCGATGCCTACCAGGCCGAAAATCCAGCCGATGCCGCCGATGATTTCCTGCACTCCCGGCCCGCTTTGGCTTTGCTCAAGCAGGGCGCGTCGTATGGGGGCGAGCTTCGCGTCGAGGGCGGCATTGACCACTACTTCCACGTCCGCTCGCGACAGTCCCGCCGCGCCCGGATCAGTTCTGCCCGGGCTCATTGCGCCCGCGGTCGCAGCCGCAACGTCCGCATTCGGCGCTAGGGGCCTCGGAGCTCCCGCGTCCATGAATTCCGCCGCATCCACGATCCATTCATTCTGGTGCCCTTCTCCGGCCTGCAGCAGAATACGCAAGCCGGATCCGGACGTGCGGGCCTGGTCCGGGATAGAGAAGCGGAACAGCCCTTCCTCGTCGGTCGTTCCCTGCAACAGCGTTTCCCCGCTGACAGCGTCCTGGACTGCGATGGCGCCGTGCCTGACCCGTTTTGATTTGCTGTAGCTGCATTCGACGACGACCTCGCCGCCATCCATGTAGGCAAAGACATTGACCCGGTGCGCCAGGGCCGGGGCAGAGATCAGGAAAGTGAAAACAAGGAGCAGGAAAAAGTTACGCACGGATTCCTCCTTCGGAGCGTGATGCGAAACGCAGGAGTTCGGGCCGGACCCTGGACAGAAAGGATACGATCAGCGTGGTCATGATTCCTTCGACGATCATGACCGGAACATGGGCCAAAAAGAGAAGCCTTGCGGCCTGCAGGAAACCTTCGTTCGTATAGGCCAGGGATAGGGCCGTGAGCAGCCCGGCGCCGGCCACGGACAGGGCCCCGCAGCAAAACGCGCCCATTGTCCGCATTGGGCCGGGACGGGACAGCAGCGGGCGCAAGAGCAAAAAGCACAGCACGGCCGGGAAGGCCATGTTGAAGGCGTTCACCCCCAGCACCGTGAAGCCTCCGTATTGAAAGAGCACTGATTGCAGCATAAGCGCCACCAGGATGGCCGGAAAGGCTGCCCAGCCGAGGATGACGCCGAGGAGGCCGTTTAAGATCAGATGGGCGCTGGAGGGGCCGATGGGAATATGGATGAGCGAGCCGACGAAAAAGGCCGCGGCCAGGATGGCCACGGTCATGAGGCGGTCGTAATCGAGGCGGCGCAGGCCCAGGGCCGTGCCGCCGACGGTCAGGGCCGCGCCCAGGCCCAGGATGGCTGGAGAAAGAACCCCTTCGGAAATGTGCACGTGTCTGTCCTCTCTTCGCGTGGTTCGGCGAGGCATGACAAAAAGCCGGGCAGGTGTCCATGCCCGGCGCCTGTTCGGGCCTCTAACGTCAGGTCCGGCATGGATGAGTACCTATTTGCGCGCGGGATCGACAAACTGCGTCCACAGCACGGCGCCCAGTTCCACATCCTTGGGCGTGCCCTCGTGGTCCATCTTTTCGTTCGCCGTGTTCAAGGCCGCAAAGCCCCACCATCCGGCGAAAGGCACGGCGTAGGTGAACACGCCGCTGGCGTCGGTCCTGACCACCTGCGTGATCATGTAGTCGTTTGGCGCTTCGTATACGTTGTCCTTGTTGTAGAATTCCACCTCGACGTCTGCGCCTGCCACGGGCTTGCCTTCAAGAAGCACCTGGCCCTGGAAGACATTGCCGGCATAGTTGCCAAATGGCCGGGTCAGGGGGACGATCTCGGTTTTGAGACCCAAGGGTTCGCCCCAGCCCTCTTCCTCGCCGAAGGCGGCCACCACGGTCTTGGTGTAATGGATGATGAAGCAGTCTTCGGCCGGTTCCCAGTACGGGGCGGGTTCCATGACAAACTGGTACACGCCGGGCCGCTTGACCACGTATTCGGCTGTCCAGGACGGGTGCTCCATGATCGTGGCGGGCTTCAGGGCATCCTTCATCTCCGTGGGTTCACCGTCCACGAACACCTTGAACGAGGCCGGAGCGACAAGAGGCATGCCGACCATTTCCATGGGGTGGGAAAAGGACAGGGCAAGGGAAACGGCTGCGTCTTTTTTGTCCATGACGATGCTTGACGCAGGGATGACCATCCCGAAATGGGCCAGAGCCGCGCCTGAAAAACTAAAAATCATGGTGAGACAAAGCGCAAGAGTCTTGAACATGGCAATGCACCTCCCGTCTTGAACGGTCTCCGGCAATACGGATTGCGCCAAGATCAGCAAATTGAAACTATGGAATTTGAAAAGCGCCTCTGAAGATAACACGGAATCAAAAATAATAACATTCACGGTCTTCGCTATCGGGGAATCCATGTTTTTGTCAACAGTCAGATTTTATTGAGAGTCCGGGCCCAGGAGAATGATGACGGCTGGAGAATGATGGCGGCTTGGGTTTTCCGGGGGGCGGCGGGATGGCAATGTCTGCGAGTAAAGCCCGGCGCGTGTCTCGCGCCGGGCCGGGTCGGGAAAAATCAGGCTGGTTTGCTTCGCTTGGGGCCAGACAAAGGCTTTTGCCCGGCCTTGCCGGTTTTGGGGCCAGTTTTGGCGCGGGAGTTGGTGTCAGGTTTGGCGCCTGGGAGCGCGGAGCCGCGTTTGCGTGCCTGAGCGGGAGCGGCTTTGTCCCGGGATTGAGGCTCCCTGGCGGGAGCGGGCGAGGTGGAGGCGGTTGCCGTGGGTTCCTTGCGGGCGTCAGGTCCGGTCGTGAGGGGTTTCTTTCTGCCGCCTCTTCCGGGGCCAAAAGGACGCGGAGCCGGACGTAGGTTCTGCGCAGAGTCGCCTGTCGCCGGCACAAGGGCTCCGCGCACGAGCTGCACCTGCTCCAGGGTGATGTCCAGATCCTGGGCATAGCGCTTGGCCAGACGGCTTTCCGCCTCGGTCATGAGAGAGAGCACAAGGCCTGTGGCCCCGGCTCGGCCCGTGCGTCCGGCCCGGTGCAGATAATCGCGGCTCTGGCTTGGCACGTCTACGTTGACCACCAGTTCCACTCCAAAGATATCGAGTCCCCGGGCTGCGATGTCCGAAGCGATCAGCGTCTGGGCCTTGCCTTTGCGGAAATCGTCCAGGGCGTCCTGGCGCTGGAACTTGTCGTGCGCGCCGTGCAGGTCGGCCACGGACAGCTGATGGTGTTCCAGGCGTTCGGCCATGCGCTCGGCGCTGGCCCCGCGGTGCACGAAAACCAGGGCCCGCTCGGGGGCAAGGCCGCGCAGCACCTTGCGCAGCCAATCGACCTTGTCGCGCTCCTCGCAGACCAGATAGCAGTGCCGGATGGCCGGGCTGATCCCGTCCTGCGCGCGCACGAACGCAAGGTTCGGAGCCAGTCCGCGAGCGATGCGGGTCGTGGCCGGACCTTCGGTGGCGGAGACGAAGACAAAGCGGGTCTCGGGGCCCAGCTGGCCTGTGATCTTGCGGATATGCTCAAGCCCTTCCTCGATGAGCAGACGGTCCGCTTCGTCGAGGACCAGCCACACGGTCTCCTTGAGTTTGAGTTTCCCTAGCTCCATGAGGTGCGTCATGCGGCCGGCCGATCCGATCACCAGATGGGGTTTTTTCTTGAGTCCCTCGATCTGGCGGCTGACCGCGGCTCCGCCGATAAGGGCCTGTACGCGCACGCCAAGGCCGGCGTCTTTGGCCAGATCCGTGGCCACGCGATTAATCTGCATGGCCAGTTCGTGGGTCGGGGCCAGAACCACGGCCTGCACGTGCATGCTCTCGGCATTGATGCCCGCCAGAATGGGCAGGAGGTAGGCGAGCGTCTTGCCCGAGCCGGTCCGTGAGACCAGCATGGCCGATTTTCCGGCCATCAGCACCGGCAGCGCCGCCTCCTGCACGGGCAGGGGCGTATCGAGCTTACGGGTCTGCAGGGCCTGCACCAGGGTGGGCGGGAGCCCGAAAGAGTCGAAAGTCATATATATCCTTTTCGGCGTGGGGCCGAGGTCATGAAAAAGGTGGCACCGCGCCGGAGCATCCGGCGCGGTGGGAGAATCACAGGGCGGGTGATTCCGGCTGCTCGTCGCTCCAGGCTACGACCCGGTTACGGCCCAATCGTTTGGATTGGTACATGGCGTGATCCGCCCTGTGCAGCAGTTCGGCCATGCCCTCGTCCCCGTCTTCCGGCTGCGGAACCATGGAAGCCACGCCAAAGCTCATGGTCACGCAGGGCGCAGCATCGGAGTGTCCGTGTTCCAGATGCAGGTTCATGACCGCCTGGCGCAGCGACTGCGCTACATGCCTGGCTCCATCGACGCCGGTGTCGGCCAGGATGATGGCGAATTCCTCGCCTCCGAAACGCGCCACCAGGTCCGCCGGACGGTTCATCTGCTGTTGCAGCACCGCAGCCACGGCGATGAGGCACTGATCCCCTTGCAGGTGTCCGTGGGCGTCATTGTAATTTTTGAAAAAGTCAACATCGCCCAGGATGATCGAGATGGGCGTTTTGTCCCGCATGGCCCGGCGCCATTCCTGCTTCAGAGAGTCATCGAACATGCGGCGGTTGGGAATCCCCGTCAGGCCGTCCCGCATGGACAGAAGGGTCAGTTGCTCGTTGGCCCGTTTCAAGTCCTCGGTGCGTTCACGGATGGTTTGCACCATGTTGTCGAAGCTGTCGGCCAGCACTCCGACTTCGTCATCCCGGCGCAGGTCGAGGCGCTGCGCATAGTCTTCCTCCTGGCGCAGCCTGGAGGCGTGATTGGTCAGTTTTTGCAGGGGCCGCAGGATTACGGCCTGCAGCAGCACATTGAGCATGACCAGCACGATCAGCCCGGACGAGATCACCAGAACCATGGCATAGCGGATGCTGGCGATGCCTTTTTGCGTAATCTCCCGGGGGAAGAGATATTGAATGCCGAAAACGGGCCTTCCCGCAGGGTCGTTGTACGCGCTGCAGACTCTCACAAACTTTCCGTCTTTTTTCGTGAAGTAGTCGAGGTTGTCGATGCGTGCGGTCGTGACCCCGGATGGGCCGCAGGCCATGCGCTCGTCGACGTGCGGGTAGATGATCTCGAATGGGATGCGTGTCTGTGCGGACAGGATTTCGACCATGGCCGGGTTCACAAACCGGCCGACGATCAGAAAACCGTTGGACGGACCGCTTCCGTCCGAACGCAGAATCCGCCTGGTGGCGAAAAGCAGGGGGCCGTGTTCGGTGTTGATGACTCCGCGCAAACCTTTTTCTTCGGGCGACAGGCTTAGGAGCGGGTGATTTGAGCCAATGCTCCCGGATTGCAAAAGTTCAAAGTCCAATCCGGTTTCCTGTAACGTGTCTCGGGCGTTGCCCCAGACGATGGTTCCGTCCGGGGTGAAAAAGATCATGACGTTGACCGCGATGCTGTCCATCGCGCCGTCATTGAGATTGCTCTTTTTGTAGGCTTCCGAGCGCGTGGTCATGAAATCGTGGGTGTCGTCCCAGGTGGCCCAGTCTCGGCTGATGCGCTCCAGATAATAGCTTTCCCGGTCGATGGCATGAAAAATACGTTGCAGGTTTTGTCCCGCCTCGTGATTTTCGAGTTCAAGAAAGCTCGGATAAACGACAAATCGCTGCACGAAAAAATCCGCCACGCCGAGGGATGCGAAGAGGACGAAGATGATGGTGAACACTTTGGCGCGGATGGACATGAAGACTCCTTGATCCTGTACAGCGATCAGTAACGAGAAGGATTATCCGAGATCGCCTGCCGGGACAAGCCGCAAGAACGTCGGACTTGCGCTGCATACCGGGCAGGGCGTACAGACCATGCGTTCGTCCGCGCCGGCAGACCCGGAACGCGTCCACCGAGGAGACAGATGCTCGAACTTTTCACCGTCGCAACCATCACCATTCTGGCCGTCATCAGTCCGGGGGCGGATTTCGCCATGGTCAGTCGCAACAGCATGATGATGTCGCGGCGGGCGGGGGGCCTGACCGCCGTCGGCATCAGTCTGGGCGTGCTGGTGCATGTCGCCTACAGTCTGCTCGGGGTGGGGCTGATCATTTCCCGCTCGGCCGTGCTTTTCAACCTGATCAAGTATCTGGGGGCGGCGTATCTTGTCTTCCTCGGGGTCTCCATGATCCGGGCCCGGCCCGCCATCCGCGGCGCTACGCCGCGCCCCGCGCTTTCCGACGCGGGCGCCCTGCGCACAGGCTTTTTGACCAACGCCGCCAACCCCAAGACCACGCTCTTCGTGGTCAGCCTGTTCACGCAGGTCATCAGTCCGCGCACCCCGCTCGTGGTCCAGCTCGGCTACGGAGCGTTCATGTCTCTGGCGCACCTGGCGTGGTTCATCCTCGTGGCCTGCGCCTTTTCCTCGGCCCCGGCCCAGCGGGCGGCGGCCTCCTATCGGCATCACGTGGAGCGGGGTATCGGTGGCGTGCTGGTCTGCCTGGGGCTGACCCTGGCCCTGGCCTCGCTCAACCAGGCCTGGCCCCATTGATCCACCCTTTATCAGCCAAGGAGAACTGTTGTGGCCTCGGAGCTCAAACCCGTCGTGAATTTTGAAGAATCCCTGGGAATCCTGGACATCCGCGTGGGGCGGGTCGTTTCGGCTACGCCCTGCGCCGAAACGCCAAAACCCACCTACAGGATGGTCATCGATTTTGGAAAATACGGCCAGCGCGTAAGCTACGGACGTTTCACCGCCCATCCCCTGGACGAGGTGGTCGGACGGCCGGTGCTTGCGGTGCTCAATTTTCCCCCGCGCGCCATGGGGGCAGTGGTCTCGGAGGTGCTGGTCCTGGGCGTGCAATATCCGGGCAGGGACAGCGGCGAGGCGACCTTTGTCTCTCCGGCGGTCAACGCCAAGATCGGCAGCAAGCTTTTCTAGGAGGCCCATGAAACCCTATCTGTACGCCCTGGGCGCGGTGCTGTGCTGGGCCAGCCTGCCGGCGGCCACGGGCAGCGGCCTGGCGGGGCTCTCGGTCACGGAGCTGCTTTTCTTCAGCTTTGTTCCGGCTGCGCTGTATCTTACTGTGCAGGAGATGATCATTTCCCGGCGCCGGGCCATCCCCTGGCCGGGCCCGAAGCTCGTCGCCCTGGGGCTGGCCGGGATATTCGGCTATCACGCCCTGTATTATCTGGCCCTCGATCACACGCCCCTGGTGGAAGGAGCCATTCTGACCACGACCTGGTCCTTCTGGATCGTCGTCTTTTCCTCCATTCTGGACAAAAAGCGATTGTCCCCGCCTGTGCTGGCCGTGGCCCTGGCCGGGCTCGCTGGCGCGGGGCTGGTCGTGTCCGGCGGGCAGAGCCTGCAGTTTGAAACCCGGTACCTGCCCGGCTATCTCATGGCCCTGGGTTGCGGACTGATCTGGAGCAGCTTTTCCGTGGCCTTGTCGCGCCTGAAACCCACCCGCGACTACATGCCCGCCTTCACGGTCTTGGCCGCCCTTTTTTCAACCCTGGTCTACGCCGCAAGCGCTCCGCAGGCCCTGCCCCCGGCGGGAGCCCTGTTCTCGGCCCTGTATCTGGGGCTGGTGCCGTTGGGGCTGTCCTTCACCCTCTGGAACAGGGCCGTGACCGCCGGCAACATGACGCTCATCGGCTACCTGTCCTACCTGACCCCGCCCCTGGCCGTGCTGCTGGCCGCCCTGATCCGGGGCGCCGCCGTGACCCCGCACGCAGTGGTCGGCATGATCGTCATTCTCGCGGCGGCCTTTGTCGGCAGAAGAATGAGCTGACCGGCCCGGATTTTATTTTCGCGTCTTTACAGAATGGGCAAATCCGGGCCAAGAGGTGGGCTGTGCTTTTCTTGCCGCCAGGCCCGCGGGGCTTGTCCGGCTCCGGATCGAAGGTCGCGAAAACCGGATCAGGTCATGAACATCCCAGACGCCTATGACGGTCCCTCCGGGTTGGCCGCCGTGCATATGTCCATCGAGGACCTTTTAAGCTTCATGAACGATTTCCCGGCGCTGCTCTGGCGTATCGAAATCGCCAAATCCCGCATTGAGTTCCTGAACAACAACTACATCGTTTCCAACGGCCTGGACGGGAAGCTTCTATTGAAGAATATTCAGTACCAGCGGGACGTCGTCATTCCGGAGGATGCCTGCCTGATCAGCGCCTTCATGGATTCCGTGAAAAAGGGAAAGACGGCGGCCACGATTTTTCGCGCGCGGTGCACGGAGAACAGGGTCGCCTGGCTCAAGATCACCGGCGCGACAAATACCTGGGACCCCCGCTATTACTACGGTTTTCTTCTCAATGTGACCGACACAGTGGAGCAGATCAAGGCCATTCTGGACAAGGACGTCAATATCGAGTCCCTGATCGGCGACACGGGCAACGCGGTTCTGGTTTTGGACTATGATTCGCGCAAGGTCCTGTGCGTGAACGCCGCGGCGTGCGATTTGTTCGAGATGAACCGGGGGGAACTACTCAAACTGACATTGGGTGACCTGTACCGCGAATCCATGAAGACGGCCGTGGAGAACATGCTGGAGCAGGTTCTGCTGCTGCGCAAATGGAACGGAAAGCTGGATTTTTACCAGAGCGGCAAACGCAGTTTTTTCACAGCGGAAACAGTGGTCCGGCATATGTCCTGCGGCGGCAAGCGACTCCTGCGCGTGGAGTTTGCCAACCCCAAGATCGGCCGGGAGAGATCGCGGCCGCGCCGCCTTTTTTCCGACGACTCGCGCCGGGTGCGTTTGATCCATGACCTGTCCGCAGTCAAGGATGATATTGAGGCCATCATGCGGGTGGCCTTCGAGTCCGCGCTTGTTTCCGAAAAATACGACGCGATCATGTTTTCCGACGTGCATGTGCGCAAGAACCAGGTCTTTGTGTACTACGCCGGAAATCAGCCCATGCCGCTGGAGCAGGGACACAAGTTCGCCTATTCCGGGACCATCGCCGAGGACATCAACCGCTTCGATCTCTCCCATCTGACCGTGGACGACACGCAGGAGAGCATCAAACCCATCGACTGGGCGCTTTTTGTGCCCCAGGGCATTCGCTCCTACTTCGCCAAACCCTTCTTCAGCCGCGGTACCCTGCGCACCGTCCTGATCGTGTGTTCGCGCAAGCCTCACGCTTTTTCCGGAGTCACTGTCGGCGATTTCGAGGATTTTCTGGATCCGATCAACGACGCCGTCAAAATGTGGCGGCAGTTCGGGCGACGCTGAATCCTTTGCCGAAAGGGATCTTTTTTGGTTCTACCAAAAACGCGTTTTTAGGCGCATACGTGGTGTTATGGTGCAACTACCCAGGAAAATTGTAAATAACGTTGCCATGAGTCGATATTTTCGTGTATGGGTTTACCAAATCAATCTTTGAAGGAACCAGTGCATGATGGAAGACCATGGCCGTTTGCTCAGTCAGCTTGAGCTGGTTGTTCTTGAAAGGGGGTTGCAGCCCGGCGACAAGCTGCCGCCCGAAAGAGAACTTGCCGGACACATGCTCGTCAGTCGCAACACGCTGCGCGGTCTTCTGCGTTCTCTTGAAGCCCAGGGGCTGGTCACTATCAAGCCGGGCAGCGGCACGTTTCTGCGCACCAGACTGGCCGGGATCGTCCACCTCCACCGCTCGTCGCATCAGGCCGTGGCCGATAGAATCAAGGCCGCGTTTATATTCCTGCCGCCGATTCTCAGCAAAGCCCTGCAAACCATTTCCCAGCCGCAACTTAAAAATCTGCAGGCCTGCAACATCGCGCTCAGCCAGGCGATGTGTGACGGGGACCCGTGCCGGGTTTGGGCGGAAATCGCCCTTTTTCTGCGCCTCATCGCCCAGGAGACCGGCAACTCTTTTCTGGTCAAGACCGTGGAGCAGATGTTCAGCATCGAGCCGTCCTTTGTGGCGCACTACTTCCAAGCCGACCGCGATATTCTCGAGGATATCTTTGCCGGGCATGTCAACATCCTGCAGGCGCTGCGGGAACGAAACGCCGGCAGGATCTCCGCGCTGACCGGACAATATCTGCTGAGCATCTGCCGGGCTCTGGAAGCGGGCAACGAATTTTCCGTTTGGGCTCCCGTCGCGCACAGGGCGCAGGAAGGGGATGCATATGAGCAGTGACGCTCCGCTGAATCGTCGGTTTTTCTTCAGAAAAAGTGTGGCCAGTCTTCTTGATTGCGTATGCAACGGATGCAATAGCAAAGATGAATATTCGTTTTTAGACGATGAACAAAATAAAATGGCCGCGTTATGGAGTGATTTTACTCCTGAAATAATAAAGTTCGAGGCAGAACGTCTCGGAGTTGATCCGGCAGACAAAGAAGAGATATTTAAGAGAATTCAGCAGGAAATGCTGGATGCAAAGAGCTGATCTGTAAAAAATGGAGAGATGAGAGGTTGTACCAGTGAAAACATGAATCATTAATGTCATATAAAAAGAGCCGGGGCGAAGTGTTGGTCGCAGGACGCCCCGCTCTTTAACCATACCACAGTTTCCAACCCGAGCAAGGAGGATTTATGGAGAGGTACGGAGAAAATTATCTTGAGGAGCGAAAGCTTGTCAAGCGCTGGCCGCAGCCGATTCCGGCGATTGTCGCCCTGGTGCTGACGCTGGTGGTGTTTTACGGCACTTGGTGGATTTTTCAGGATCCCAGAGGGTTGATGCGCATGTACACCCCTTATGTGGGGTATATGTACACCCGCTGGTGGCTGATCATGCTCATCTGGATGGTCTACATCTTCAATTATTGGCCTTTTAAGCGCAAATGGCTGGAGACAACCCACCCCGCCATCAAGGGGGCTGTCCTGACCGGCATCTCGGTGGTCATCCTCTGGGTGCTGATCAAAGGCTTCTTTGAATACTTTTTGGGTAATTTCGGGCTGGCGTATTTCAATCCCGAGCAGTTGACCAAGCTTCCGGGCATCACAGAGTTTTTCGCCATTGAATACGCGGCTCTGGCCTGTCTCATGTTCGCCGCCATCGCCTCCTGGCTCAGCCCTGCATGGGTCGTGGCCTTGGAGGAAGTGCCCTGGAAGGGGATGAATCAGCCGGGCAAGGGCATCAGCATCCTGGTCATGACCTTTTTCCTGAGCACCCTGGTCTATTTCGTGACAATGCATTCGCACATGGGCATCCTTTACTATCCTTGGCAGTACTTCACCTCCATCGCGCCTCCGTATTGGGAGCAGTTCGCTGACACCGTGTCCGGCAACTTCCATGTCTCCTGGATCATGTGCGCGACCGTGACCGTGTGGATGGTGGAGACGATTTGGGAGCGTTTTCCCTTCAAGCTGATAAAGACCAACTGGTTGCGCCGGATAGTGGCCTTTTTCGGCATCATCGCCATTGCCTGGGCCATGCATCTCTTTTTGTATTTCGCCCAGGAGCTGACTTGGGGCGAAGCCATCCGCGGCACGCGCCGTGATTTCGCGCCGGATTGGCGCTGGCTGCATGTCGGCGAGATGGCCGTTTTCTGGCTCGTCCCGGCTCTTTTCATCAATTTCTACTGCGACAATTGGCCCCGGCGTTTCAGCCTGCCCGTCAATGTGCTCGTGCGTACGTTGGTGAGCATCGCGGCCGCAATCCTGCTCTACATTTTCTACTACGCAACGTCCCATTTCTTCCTGGGCACGCAAAAGGGATTTTCTCATCCCCAGCAGTTCCCCATGATCCCGACCATCTGGCTGATCAACATCTGGCTGGTGCATCACTGGTTCATGGACAACTGGCCCGCCTGGAAAATGGTTCCCAAGACCGCGACCGAGATCGCTGAGGACCATGCCGCCGAAAAAGCCCAGCTTGAAGGCCTGCGCTGGAGCCCCTCCTTGGGCGTGGGGCTCGGAGTGGGTCTGGCCTGCGGCGTGGCGGTGTACTTCATTGTGCTGAAGGCGCTGCCGCTGGCGTATCAATCCATCACCATCATCAAATAGCCGGCTGGGCAGGGAGTAATCATGAGCAACGATCAGAGCACGTTCAGCCGACGCAACTTCTTCAAAGGAGCCGCGATGGGGACGCTGGGCGGGACCATTCTCGCCATGGGTGCCTATTCGTACAGTCCGTGGCGCAAGGCCTTCTTCTCCAGCGCGGAGCGAAAGATGGTCGACATCGGGGTGTGCAAGAACATCAAGGTAACGAACATTTCCGAGACAAGCTGGTTCAGCAACGCCGACCTCATGGGCGACATCAAGGGCGCGGGCGGACTGTTGGTCAACCAGTACAGCTACAACTGGCCGCCTTTCGCCGACGGCACGGGCCTCGGTAAGGGCAGCTACGAGTCCGGTATCGCCAAGATAAAGCATCTCTTGCCCCACGATCTCGAAGAGGCTTGGGCTATCACCGAGAAGCTCTCGGTGCATCCCGAGAACGCTGGCGGTTTCGCCTGTCTCATTGAGGTCGAGGAAATGGACGGGACCAAGCACAAATACCTGCTCGACAGTGGTTGGTCCTACAAATGGATGGACGAATGTTTCAAGCGCGAGGGCATCGACGAGATGCTCAAGAACCGGGAAATCGAGGCCCTGTTCATCTCGCATGAGCATTTCGACCATTACTGGGGCGTTCCGGTCACGTACAAGTACGATCCGACCATCACCACCTACATTCCCGACGGCTTCTACAAGGAAGGCCTGCAGTACCTGAAGGACGCAGGGCACCAGGGCAAGGTGGTCACCGTCAAGGCCGGTCTTCAGCACGTCTCTTCGGGCTTCGCCTCGTACGTCTTCGGCGTTCCGATCATTTGCCGCGTCTACGGCGAGCAGTCCCTGTACTTCAACATCAAGGATGTCGGCCTAGTCAGCGTGACCGGGTGTTGCCACCAAGGTATCATCCAATTTGCGGAGGCCGCCTACAAGGAAATCCGGTACGAAAACGACCAGCTGCACGGGATTTACGGAGGCCTGCACATCTCGCCCTTTGAAGACTGGGACCCGAAGTACGATGATCTGGTCCTTTCCTTGGGTAAATACGGTTTCCAGAAAATCGGGTGCAACCATTGCACCGGCATCCTCTGCGCCAAGAAGTTCGTCGAGGCCGGATATCCGGTGGTCAAGGGCACGGCCCGCTTCGGCTCCAAGGACACCGTGTATCTCGGCAACGGCGACACGATCGGTTTCGGCGTAGACGTCTAAGCGCAGGATCACTCATGGCTCATCCGGCGGCGGCAGGTTTGCCCT
>Ga0265295_1005922_pt1 | contig 15190 bp, 10 predicted proteins | sample Munlansysbiofilm_FD_192503 | JGI IMG/M metagenome (GOLD analysis project Ga0265295, IMG submission 192503) | Leachate microbial communities from a municipal landfill in Southern Ontario, Canada - Methane capture system biofilm | ecosystem: Engineered > Solid waste > Landfill > Unclassified ... | reverse complement strand
ATGCAGGCCGCGGTGATCGACAACCTGCAGCAGGACCGGTTCTTCAGCGCCCCCGACTGGGCCCGGTCGCTCGAGCTTGGCCTGCTCCTGCTCTGCGGCGTCGGCTCGGCCCTGCTGGTCGCCTGGACCGGCGCGCTCACCGGCTTCTTCGCCCTGCTGGCCGCGGCCGCCGGGCTGTGGCTGGGCTCGGCCTGGCTGCTGCCGGCGCACGGCGTGTTCGCCTCGCCGCTTGCGCCCCTCATGGTGCTGGCCGCCAACTTCTCGCTGCTCACCTTCCTCAAGTACCGGCGCGAGGAACGGGCCCTGCGCCAGCGCAACCGCGACCTGCTGGCCATGCAGAACTTCACCATCCACTGCCTGGCAGCCCTGGCCGAGACCCGGGACAGTGAGACCGGGCACCACATCGTCCGCTGCCAGCACTACGTGCAGGCGCTCGCCGAGGGGCTGGCCCGGCGGCCGCACTTCGCCGCCCTGCTCGACGAGGAAACCATCGACCTGCTCTGCAAGAGCGCGCCCCTGCACGACATCGGCAAGATCGGCGTACCCGACCGGGTGCTGCTCAAGCCGGGCCGGCTGAGCGAGGACGAATACGAGGAGATCAAGCAGCACACCCGCTACGGCCGCGAGGCCATCGAACGGGCCGAGCAGTTCTACGGCGGCGCGGTGCAGCACTCGTTCCTCCAGTTCGGCAAGGAGATGGCCTACTCGCACCACGAACACTGGGACGGCGGCGGCTACCCGGAGGGGCTGCGCGGCGAGGCCATCCCGCTGTCCGGGCGGATCATGGCCATTGCCGACGTCTATGACGCGCTCATCTGCCGGCGGCGCTACAAGCCCTCGTTCACCCACGAGGAGGCGGTGGCGCTCATCGAACAGGGGGGCGGCACCCACTTCGACCCGCTGCTCACCGAGGTCTTCCTCGAACGGCAGGAGGTGTTCCGGCGCATCGCCCGGGAGTTCCCGGACCGGGATGCCACCGACCAACCGGAGGGGGCGACCGGAGGTTGAGCGGGCCACGGCCCGGCGGCAGGGGCTTTCCCCCTTGAGATGTGCGCCGATTGTGGCTATCATACACGCTTTTCCAGGCGACAGCAGGCGGGCCCGACGGCCCGGACCGGCCGTCGCCGCTGCAAACCATCCCGGCGGGGTCCGGCCTGCCGGCATGCCCATATTTTCCTAGAGCGAGGTGTACCATGGCGGATGTAACCGAATCAGCGGAATACAAACAATTGCTCGGCACCCTCAAGGGCCGCATGCTCATGCTCAAGGAGCATCTTTGACTTAGATGGCAAAAGGGAACAGGTGCAGCTGCTCGAACGGCAGACCGTCAGCCCCAACTTCTGGGACAACCAGGACGAGGCCAAGCGGGTGCAGCGCCAGCTCGGCCAGCTGCAGGACCTGATCGGCGTCTGGGAAAGGAATTTCACCGACCTCGAGGAGGCGGACATGCTCCTTGACATGGCCGTGGAGGAGCGGGACGAGGAGTCCTTCCGCGAGGTGGTCGGCAGTCTCGACGACCTGCGCGAGCGCATCGACCAGGTGGAACTGGAGTGCATGTTCGACGGCGAACATGACGCCAAGAACGCCATCGTCACCATCCACGCCGGCGCCGGCGGCACCGAGGCCCAGGACTGGGTGGGCATGCTGTTGCGCATGTACCTGCGCTGGGCCGAAATCAAGGGGTTCAAGACCGACCTCCTCGACCTGCAGCCCGGCGACGAGGCCGGCACCAAGAGCGCCACCATCATGGTCAAGGGGCACTGGGCCTACGGCTACCTGCGTTCCGAGATCGGCATCCACCGGCTGGTGCGCATCTCGCCGTTCGACTCCAGCGGCCGGCGGCACACCAGCTTCGCCTCGGTGATGGTCCTGCCCGAACTGGATGACGACGTGGACATCGAGATCAATGACAAGGACATCCGCATCGACACCTACCGGGCCAGCGGCTCGGGCGGCCAGCACGTCAACAAGACCGACTCGGCCATCCGCATCACCCACTTCCCCACCGGGATCGTGGTCCAGTGCCAGAACGAGCGCAGCCAGCACAGCAACAAGGCCACGGCCATGAAGATGCTCATGGCCCAGCTGTACGAGCGCGAGCGGCAGGAGCAGCTGCGCACCCAGGAAAACCTGGCCGGCGACAAGAAGGACATCGCCTGGGGCAGCCAGATCCGCAGCTACGTGCTCCAGCCCTACCGGCTCATCAAGGACCACCGCACCAACACCGAGGAGGGCAACGTCGACGCGGTGCTCGACGGCCGCCTGGACCCCTTCATCAAGGCCTATCTCCTCTGGCAACCGGAGGCGACCCGCCACTGACGGCCATGGCAGCGACCATCCGCGAACAGCTCGAGGTGCGGGAGGGGCAGGCCCTGTCCCCCCACGCCTGCCTGAGCAGCCGCTCCCGGGGCCGGCTGAAGGCGGGCGAGGTGCGGTGCGACCTGCGCACCGACTTCCAGCGCGACCGGGACCGGATTCTCCATTCCAAGACCTTCCGGCGGCTCAAGCACAAGACCCAGGTGTTCCTCGCCCCGGCCGGCGACCACTACCGCACCCGGCTCACCCACGTGCTCGAGGTCTCGCAGATCGCCCGCACCATGGCGGTCTGCCTCTCGCTCAACGAGTACCTGACCGAGGCCATCGCGCTCGGCCACGATCTCGGCCACACCCCGTTCGGCCATGCCGGCGAGTTCAGCCTCAACCAGCTGCACCCGGGCGGGTTCAAGCACTTCCTGCAGAGCCTGCGCATCGTCGACTTTCTCGAGAACAACGGCCGCGGCCTGAATCTCACCTGGGAGGTGCGCAACGGCATCGTCAAGCACTCCAAAGGCTACGGCGCCATCCTGCCCGAGGGCAGCCCGGAGCTGGCCGCCACCCTGGAGGGACAGCTGGTGCGGGTGGCGGACATCGTCGCCTACGTCAACCACGACCTGGACGACGCCCTGCGCGCCGGCATGGTCCACCCGGGCGACCTGCCCGCCCACCTGCGGCGGGTACTCGGCGACCGCTCGTCGCAGCGCATCAACGCCATGGTCGGCGACCTGGTGCTGACCACCCTTGCGCGGGATGACGGCCAGCTGCACCTGAGCCCGGCCATGGACGAGACCATCACCGAACTGCGCGCCTTTCTCTACGACAACGTCTACCGCAACTACCGGGTGCACGCCGAGTTCGAGAAGGCCCAGCGCATCATCCGCGACCTGTACGCCTTTTTCCTCGAGCACGAGTTTCCGGCCAGCGGCCTGGCCTCCTGCTGCCGGCTGCGCGAGCCGCCGGCCACCGGAGCGGACGAGCGTCGCCGGCACCGCCGGGTGTGCGACTTCATCGCCGGCATGACCGACCGTTACGCCCTAACCCTGTACACGCATATTTTCATGCCCAAACCCTGGAGTGTCCTCTAGGCGCCCCTTCATCGATCCCCGAGCGACGCCTGACCGGCATCACTGACCGCAGCCCATGAACGATACCGCACCGCATTCCGACAAAGACACCCTGCCCAAGGCCTACGAGTTCGCCGAGGTCGAACAGCGCTGGTACGCCCGCTGGCTGAACGACAAGACCTTCAGCGCCCGCATGGACGAGGGCAAACCCGCCTTCTCCATCGTCATCCCGCCGCCCAACGTCACCGGCGTGCTCCACATCGGCCATGCCCTGAACAACACCCTGCAGGACCTGCTGGTGCGCTACCACCGCATGCGCGGCGACAACACCCTGTGGGTGCCGGGCACGGACCACGCCGGCATCGCCACCCAGAACGTGGTCGAACGCCAGCTGGCCAGCGAGAACCTGAGCCGCCACGACCTCGGCCGGGACAGGTTCATCGAGCGGGTCTGGGCCTGGCGGGAGGAAAAGGGCGGCACCATCATCAACCAGTTGAAGCGCATGGGCGCCTCCTGCGACTGGGAGCGGGAGCGGTTCACCATGGACGAGGGGCTGTCGCGGGCGGTGCGCGAGGTGTTCGTCCGCCTGTACAAGGAAGGCCTCATTTACAAGGGCGACTACATCGTCAACTGGTGCCCGCGCTGCCATACCGCGCTGGCCGACGACGAGGTCGAGCACGACCCCACCGAGGGCAAGCTCTACCACATCCGCTACCCCTATGCCGACGGCTCGGGCCACGTGGTGGTGGCCACCACCCGGCCGGAGACCATGCTCGGCGACACCGCGGTGGCGGTCCACCCGGACGATGAGCGCTACCAGCACCTGCGGGAGATCGGCATCAGCCTGCCGCTCACCGGCCGCACCATCCCGGTGGTGTTCGACCACCACGTGCAGCGCGAGTTCGGCACCGGCGCGCTCAAGGTGACCCCGGCGCACGACCGCGACGACTACGAGATCGGCCTGCGCCACGACCTGCCGCGGCTCAAGGTGATGGACGACAAGGGCGTGATGAACGAGGCCGCCGGCAGTTACGCCGGGCTCGACCGGTTCGCCTGCCGCAAAAAGATCGTCAGCGACCTGCAGGAACAGGGATTCCTCGATCGGATCGAGGACTACCAGCACGCGGTGGGCAAGTGCTACCGCTGCAGCACGGTGGTCGAGCCGACCACCTCCAAGCAGTGGTTCGTCAGCGTTCGCCCGCTGGCCGACAAGGCGGTGGCCGCCGTCCAGGAAGGCCGCATCAGGCTCTACCCGAACACCTGGTACCGCACCTTCTACAGTTGGATGGAGAACATCCGCGACTGGTGCATCAGCCGGCAGATCTGGTGGGGCCACCGCATCCCGGCCTGGACCTGCGAGTCCTGCCGTCAGCTGGTGGTCGACGTGGAGGAACCGGACGTGTGCCCGTTCTGCGGCTCGACCCGCCTGCGCCAGGAGGACGACGTGCTCGACACCTGGTTCAGCTCAGCCCTGTGGCCCTTCTCCACCCTCGGCTGGCCGGCGCAAACAAAAGAATTGGCCACCTTCTACCCCACCTCGGTGCTCATCACCAGCTTTGACATCCTCTTCTTCTGGGTGGCGCGGATGATGATGATGGGCCTGCACCTCATGGACGAGGTGCCGTTCCGCGACGTTTACCTGCACGCGCTCGTGCGCGACAAGTTCGGCAAGAAGATGTCCAAGTCCACGGGCAATGTCATCGACCCGCTGGTGATGATCGAGCAGTACGGCACCGACGCCTTCCGCTTCACCCTCACCGCCTTTGCCGCCCAGGGCCGCGAGATCCGCATGGACGAGGAGCGCATCGACGGCTACCGGCGCTTCATCAACAAGCTGTGGAACGCGGCCCGTTTCGCCCAGATGCACCTGGCCGAGACGGATTCGGGCATCACCGCGCTGGCCGCCGACCCGAAGGGGTTGCCCCTGGTCCATCGCTGGATCCTCAGCCGGGTGAACGCGACCATCGTTTCGGTGCGGACCGCGCTCGACGGCTACAACTTCAACGAGGTGGCCTCGGCCAACTACCAGTTCGTCTGGCACGAGTTCTGCGACTGGTACCTGGAGTGGATCAAGGCGGATCTGTTCAGCACCGACCCCACGGTCCGCGACCAGGCCCGCGGCGTGCTGCTCACCGTGCTCGAACAGGTGCTCAAGCTCATGCACCCGATCACCCCCTTTGTCACCGAGGAGATCTGGAGCCGGCTGCCCGGCGAGCGCACCTCGATCATGGTCGAGCCCTTCCCGGAGGCCAACCCGGCCTGGGCCGACCCGGCGGCCGAGTCGGCCATGGACCTGCTCATGGGCGTGATCTCCGGCCTGCGCACCATCCGCACCGAGGCCGAGGTCCACCCGAGCGCCAAAATCGAGGCGCTCATCCTCTGCCCGGACCCGGCCAGGCGCGCCCTGCTCGAGGCGCACGCGGCGGCCATCGGCGCCATGGTGCGCGCCGGCACACTGGCCATCGAGGCAGACGGCACCGTGCCCGACGACGCCGGTCACGCCCTGGTCCAGGAAGTGGAACTGGTGGTGCCGCTCAAGGGGCTGATCGACGTGGCCGGCGAGTTGGAGAAACTGGCGAAGGAACAGGCCAAACTCGACAAGGAACTGGCGCGGATCGTGGCCAAGCTCGGCAACGACCAGTTCATGGCCAACGCCCCGGCGGCGGTGGTCGCCAAGGAGCGGGACAAGGAGGCCGAGGTCCGTGCCCGGCTCGCCAAGACCGCCGAGTCCATCGAACGATTGAACAAACTGCGCTGATATGGATACCTTTCTGCTCGACAACCTGCTGCGGCGCTTCCTCGCCGAGGACCTGGAGCACGGCGACATCACCACCGAGTCGATCTTCGCGCCGAACGACCAAGCCCGGGCCGGCTTCATCGCCCGCCACCCGATGACCGTGGTCGGCATGGCCACCGTGGCCACGCGGGTGTTCCAGCTGCTCGACCCGAGTGTCCGCTGCACGGGCGCGGTCGCCGACGGTACCCGGGTGGAGACCGGCGCCACCCTGCTCACCCTGGAGGGCTTGACCCGGACCCTGCTGCGGGGCGAACGGGTGGCGCTCAACCTGGCGCAGCGGCTCTGCGGCGTCGCCACCCTGACCTCGGCCTTTCTCGACCGGGTCAGCCACACCGGGGCGCGCATCGTCGACACCCGCAAGACCACGCCCGGGCTGCGCCTGTTGGAAAAATACGCAGTGCGCGCCGCCGGCGGCCGCAACCACCGCTACAGCCTGAGCGACGGGGTGCTCATCAAGGACAACCACATCGCCGCCTGCGGCTCGATCACCGAGGCGGTTCGCCGGGTGCGGCTGCGGGCGCCGCACACCATCAACGTCGAGGTGGAGACCGACACCCTGGCCCAGGTGGAGGAATGCCTGGCCTGCGGGGTGCGGGTGATCCTGCTGGACAACATGGACCCGGCCACCCTGCGTGCGGCCGTGACCCTGGTCGACGGTCGGGCCATCTGCGAGGCCTCGGGCGGGATCAACCTGGACACGGTGCAGGCCATCGCCGAGAGCGGGGTGGACATCATCAGCGTGGGCGCGCTCACCCACAGCGCCAGGTCCTGCGACATCGGCATGGACTGGCGCGACTGAGGCCGGGGACCGGACCGGCAACAGCTGGCCGGGAAGAGCGGAGGGAGGCAGGGATGAACAAGCGACTGTTCGTGGCCATCGACCCGCCGGAGACGGTGCGCGCGCAGCTGGCCGGCATCTGCTGCGGCCTGCCCGACGCCCGCTGGACGCCGGTCACGCAGCTGCACCTCACCCTCTGCTTCATCGGCGAGGTGGACGGCAGCGGCTTCCTCGACATCCGCCAGGCGTTGGCGGACTGCACGGTCGCGCCCTTTGCCCTGCGGGTGCGCGGGGTCGGCCATTTCCCGCCGCGCGGCCTGCCGCGGGTGGTGTGGGCCGGGATCGAGCGCAGCGAGCCGCTGCAGGTGCTGCAGCGCAAGATCGTCACCCGCCTGTTCCAGCTCGGCCTCGAGCCGGACAACCGCCGCTTCAGCCCGCACCTCACCCTGGCCCGGCTGCGCGACACCCCGCCGGCCAAGGTCGGCCGCTGGCTGGAGCACAACGGCCTGTTCACCACCGGCTCGTTCACCGTGGACCGCTTCCTGCTCTACTCGTCCGTGCTCGGCCGCAAGGGCGCGAGCCACACGGTGGAACAGGAGTACCCGCTCAACAGCTGAAGACGGCGCACAAAAAAAGCGGCCGCCGGGAAACCCGACGGCCGCTGAATCGGCTGGAGGCGACGAGCGGATTTGAACCGCTGAATAATGGTTTTGCAGACCATTGCCTTACCCCTTGGCTACGTCGCCTGACGTGCGGGCACATATACCATAGTTTTTATTTTTGACAAGGGAAAACCACCCCATGGGAACCACACTCGCGGCCCTGGTGCAGGACCACGAAGAAGGACTGCGGCAGCTGCAGGAGCGGATCGGTTACACCTTCCGCGACCTGCAGCTGCTGCAGCTCTCCCTCGTGCACAGCAGCTTCGCCTTTGAGCGGCTCGACGACGGCCGCCACAACGAAACCCTCGAATTCCTCGGTGACGCGGTGCTCGACCTGACCGTCGGCGCCATCCTCTTCAACCGCTTCCCGGAACTGCGCGAGGGCAAACTTACCCGGCTGCGCTCCGCCCTGGTCAACGAGAGCGGCCTGGCCGCGCGGGCCCGGGAGATCGACCTGGGCCGCCACCTGCTGCTCGGCCGGGGCGAGGACGCCTCGCACGGCCGGGAGAAGCCGTCCATCCTCAGCTGCGCCTACGAGGCCCTGGTCGGCGCCATCTTCCAGGACGGCGGCTACGACCGGGTCCTGGCCATTGTCCGCCGCTTCTTCGAGCCGCACATCGACGCCCACCAGGAGCAGCTGCTCAGCGCCGATGCCAAGAGCAGCCTGCAGGAGCTGCTCCAGGAGCGGTTCAACGAGGGGCCGGAATACCTGCTCGTGGACGAGGAAGGGCCGGCGCACGCCCGCCTGTTCTCCATTGCGGTCACCTTCCAGGGCGAGGAACTGGGCACGGGCATGGCCTCGAGCAAGAAGGAGGCGGAGCAGCAGGCGGCCCGCGTCGCCCTCGCCCACCTGCGCCGGCGGCGCGACTGAGGCCGGCGCAGGTTCATGGCCCTGGTCATCCCGGTATTCATCCCGCACGAAGGCTGTGCCCACCGCTGCCTGTTCTGCAACCAGCACAGCCTGAGCGGCCAGTCCCCGCCGGTTGGCGGCCCGGAGGTGGCCGCGACCATCGCCCTGTGGCTCGGCCGCTGCCGGCCCGAACGGCTCCACCAGGTGCAGGTGGCCTTCTATGGCGGCAGCTTCACCTGCCTTGCGCCCGAGCGGCAGGAGGAACTGCTCGCGCCGGTGCAGCCGTTCCTCGACCGGGGCGTGGTCCACGGAATCCGCCTGAGTACCCGGCCGGACTGCATCGACGAGCGCAGCCTCGACCGGCTCGCCCGCTACCGGGTGCACATTATCGAGCTGGGCGCGCAGAGCTGTGACGACGGGGTACTCGCCCGCGCCGGCCGCGGCCACGACAGCGCGGCCATTGCCCGGGCTGCCCGGCTGGTTCGGTCGCACGGCTTCCACCTCGGTATCCAGCTGTTGCCCGGCCTGCCCGGCGAAAATTTCGCCAGCCTGCGGCGGACCACGGCCGCGGTCATCGGCCTGCGCCCGGATTTCGTCCGCATCTACCCGGCCCTGGTGCTGGCGGACAGCGGCCTGGCCCGCCTGTACCACCGGGGGGGATACCGGCCGCTCTCCCTGACCCGGGCGGTGGCCCGGGTCGCGTGGATGAAAAAACGGTTTGACGCCGGGGGAATCGAGGTGGTACGGATGGGCCTGCAGCCGACCCGGAACCTGGAGCGCGCCCTGGTCGCCGGCCCCCATCACCCGGCCTTCGGCGAACTGGTGCTCGGCCGACTGATGTTTCACCTGGCGCGCCGCTTGCTGGCCCAGGCGTCCTCCGATGGGCCGGTCACCCTGGTGATCGCCGAGCGTGACCGCTCGATCTTCCAGGGGCAGCGCGCCGTTAACCTGCACCGGCTGCGGCAGCTGGGCCTGGCCCGCAACCTGGTCGTGCGCACCGATAAGGACCAGCCGCGCCTGACCGTGCGGGTGGCGACCGCATGAGGCTACCTGCCGTCTCCGCCCTGGCCGGCCGCCTGCTGGCCGCCTGGATCCTTTGCCTGGTGCTGGCCGGCTGCACCGCGCCGCCCGAACTGGAGCCGCTGGCCGCGGACGCGGTGGTGCTCGCCTTCGGTGACAGCCTCACCTTCGGCACCGGCGCAGGCCCGGGCGAGAGCTACCCCGAGGTGCTCTCCGGCCTGATCAGCCGCACCGTGGTCAAGGCCGGCGTGCCGGGCGAGGTGAGCACAGGCGGCTGGGAACGGCTGCCCGCGCTGCTCGACCGGGAACAGCCGGCCCTGCTGCTCCTCTGCCACGGCGGCAACGACCAACTGCAGCGGCTCGACCCGAACCGATTGGCCGACAACCTGCGGGCCATGATCCGCCTCGCCCGCGACCGGAACATCGCGGTGGTGCTCATCGCCGTGCCTGCGCCGGGTCTGTCGCTCCGGCCGCTGCCGTTGTACGCCGAGATCGCCGACGAGTTCGGCCTGGCCGCGGACCTGGAGACGGTCGCCGACATCCTCGGCGACCGGGCCCTCAAGTCGGACTACATCCACCCCAACGCGGCCGGCTACCGCCGCCTGGCCCTGGCCGTGGCCGACCTGCTGCGCGCCGCCGGGGCTGTCCCCTGACCCGCGCCAACCACCGGCGGGCGGCCGTCACCGACGCGCCGATCACCACCCCCTGCCGACAACCCTGCCGCCGGCCGCAGCCCGATCCCGGCCCGGCGGCCCGCAACCCCGTGTTCCCATGCTCAGTATCAACGACCTGAACCTGCAGTACGGCAGCAAGCATATCTTCCGCAACGTCTCCGTCCAGATCCACACCGGCGACCGGGTGGGGTTGGCCGGCGTCAACGGCGCCGGCAAGTCCACCTTACTCCGCATCATGTGCGGCGAGCAGGACGTGGATCCGGGCATCGTCAGCCGCGCCTCCTGGTTCTCGGTGGCCTATCTGCCCCAGGAGGTGACCATCGACCTGGGCGAACGCAGCCTGTTCGACGAGGCCCAGTCCGCCTTTGACGACGTGCTCGCCCAGCAGGAAGAGCTCGACCGGGTGAGCGGCGAGCTGGCCCTGCTCGACCCGGACAGCCCGGAGATCGACGGTCTGCTCGCCCTGCAGGGGGACCTGCAGCACGCCCTCGAGGGGCGCGACGTGTTCCGCATCCGCCCGCAGATCGAGCGGGTGCTGTTCGGCCTGGGCTTCTCCGCCGCCGACCTGGAACGGCCGGTGGGGAATTTTTCCGGCGGCTGGATCATGCGGCTCTTGCTCGCCAAGCTGCTGCTCAAAAAGCCCTCGCTGCTGCTGCTCGACGAGCCCACCAACCACCTGGACCTGGACTCGCTCACCTGGCTGGAGGAGTTCCTGCTCCAGTACCAGGGGGCCATGGTCATCATCAGCCACGACCGCGCCTTCCTCGACCGGGTGACCGGAATCACCTGGGAACTGAGCCTCGGCCGGCTGACCGTGTTCCGCGGCAACTACTCCCACTACCTGGTGGAAAAGGCGCAGCGGCTGGAGCTGGAGCGCGCCGCCTACGACAACCAGCAGGCCCAGATCCGCCAGAGCGAGCGGTTCATCACCCGCTTCCGCGCCAAGTCGACCAAGTCCAAGCAGGTGCAGAGCCGGGTCAAGCAGCTGGAGAAACTCGAGCGCATCGAACTCTCCGAGACCGAGCGCTCCATCCACTTCACCTTCCCGCCGGCCGCGCCCTCGGGCCGCGACGTGCTCACCCTGGAGGGGGTGCGCAAGAGCTTTGCCGGCCGCACCGTATTCGACGGGGTCAGCCTCAACCTGCAGCGCGGCGACAAGCTGGCCGTGGTCGGCGTCAACGGCGCCGGCAAGACCACCCTCTTGAAGATCATCGCCGGCATGGAACAGGCCGAGGGCACGGTCAGACCCGGCCACAACGTCATCCTCAGCTATTTCGGCCAGCACCAGGCCCAGGAACTGGCGGGTGATCTGAGCATCCTCGACACCGTCTATCACACCGCGGTGGACATGACCATCACCCAGGTGCGCTCCCTGCTCGGCGCCTTCCTGTTCACCGGCGACGAGGTGGAGAAGCAGGTGCGGGTGCTCTCCGGCGGCGAGAAGTCGCGGGTGGCGCTGGCGCGCATGCTCGTGCGGCCCGCCAACCTGATGCTCCTGGACGAGCCCACCAACCACCTGGACATGAGTTCCCAGGAGATCCTCCAGGAGGCCATGGCCCAGTACGAAGGCACGATCATCGTCGTCTCCCACAACCGCTTCTTCGTCAACTCGTTCGTCAACAAGGTGCTCGAGATCAGAAACGGGCGGGCCACGGTCCACGAGGGCAACATCGACGACTACCTGGAGTGGCGGCGCCGGGAGGAGACCCGCGCCGGGGAGGCGGCCGCGCAGTCCTCCGGCGGAGCGAAGCCGGCCGCAGCGGGCGACGACAACAGCGCCGACCGCAAGGCCCAGCGCCGCCAGCGCGCCCAGGAGCGGCAGGAACTCAACCGGAAGCTCGGTCCCTGGCGACGCAAAAACGAGGAGGCCGAACAGGAGATCGAGCGGTTCGAACGCCGCAAGGCTGAACTGGAAGCCCTCATGGCCGACCCGGACCTGTACGGCGACCAGGAGCGGTGGAGCGCCACCAGCCGGGAGTACGGCCAGGTGCAGCGCCACCTGGAGCGGGCCTTCCAGCGCTGGGAAGAGGCCCAGGCCGCCATCGAGGCCATCGAAAAAGAACTCTGAGGGGCCGGTCCGCACCGGCCCCTCAGGAACAGGGCCGCCGATGCACGGCGGCCCCCCATCCCCTTCGCGGAGCACACCATGAAAAAAATAGCGGCCCTGCTTCTCTGCCTGGTCTTCGCCGGCGGCGTCGGCGCCTACCTGTATCTCACCTGGCCGCCGCCGGCCGGCGGCCAGTCCGCCCGCTACCTGCCGCCGGACGCGCTCGCCGCGGTCCGCCTCACCCATCTCAACGAGCTTACCGACCGGTATCCCGGCTCGCCGCTGGGCCGGTTCACGGCCCGGGACACGATGCACGCCATGCTCGTGGACCTGCATGCCGACAGGGAGACCGTGGCGCGGTACGACGAGATCCACGACACCGTCGCCCGGGTGATGACCAACCCGGCCTTCCGCGCGGTGTTCGGCGAGGACGCCACCCTGGCCGTGCTCCCCCCTGACCCGAACGCCTTTGCGAACGATCCGGCGGCCACCCTGCGCCGCTCGCTGGTGATCGTCGCCGCCACCCAGGCCTCGGCCGCGCTCGACCTGGTCGGCCGCCTGGCCCCGGGCGCCAACATCACCCGGGAAACCGTGGACGGGTTGGAGCTGACCCGGGTGGTGCTCGACGACGGCCAGACGGTCTTTGCCCATGTGGACGGCGGCAGCGTGCTGTTCGCCTACGAACCGGCGGTGATCGGCCGCTGCCTGGAGGTGCGCCGCGGCGAGGTGAACCTGCAGGAAGCTCCGGTTTTCCAGGAGGCGGCCGCCTTCTGGGAGCCCTATGCGGCCGAGACCACCTTTGCCCGTGCCTACGTCAACACCCGGGCCCTGGGCCCGCTCCTGCAGAACGCGGCCTACCCGGACCTCAAGGAGGCCGGTGCCCTGCTCCAGGGCGTGGACTACGGCGTGTCGGTGAGTCGCCTCACCGACCGCGGGGTAGAAATGCTGGCCCGTTCGCGGCACGGCTACGACCGGCTCCACCAGGTGGTACGCAGTTCGGTGGACGCGGCGGCCGCGCCCAACCACTCGCTGCACCTGCTGCAGGAGCAGTCGCTCGCCTACAACTGGTCCGCCTCGCTGCGGCCGGAGACGCTCGCCCAGACCCTGGCCGACGATGGGCAGAGCACGGCCAAGGCGCGGGAAACCTTCGGCGTCAGCCTGGAGGACCTGGGCCGGGCGGTGGGACCCCAGTACGGCCTGGTGCTCAACGGCATCACCGCCGGGGGGCTCTTTCCCATCCCCCGCATGACCCTCTTTCTCGGCGTGCGCGACCCGGCCGTGGCCGAGACCGCCCTGGCCGGCCTGCGCCGCAAGGTGGCCGGCTACGGCCTGGCCGTGGAGGAGCAGGAACAGTTCGCGGGCCGGGCCATCTACTCCTGGCCCCTGCTGCCCGGCGAGTCGGCCCAGCCGGCCGCGGTACTCACCGACACCATGCTCTACCTGGCCAACGGCAAGCAGACCCTCAAGGATCTGCTCGGCGCCACTGCGGCTCCGGCGACGCTGGTGCCGGCGGTGGCCGAACAGCTCGGCCCGGAGTTGAGCGAGCGGGTGCAGGCCGCCAATTTCGGCAGCTTCGTCCTCTACCCGCAGCGACTCTCCGACCAGACCGGCCCCCTGGTCGACTGGCTGGCCTCCATCCTCGCCACCACCAAGAACCTGTCCGTTTCCAGGGTGGGCAGCGAGATGCAGCAGCTGATGCGCGCCACCGAGTGCGTGGTCGCCACCACCGGCCTCGACCGGGAGGGGGGCGAATGGGCCTTCACCGTGCGCATGGCACCGCCCGCCCCGGCCGAAAAAACGGCACCCTGAACGGTTGCCGGGCCGGCTGGCATCGGGAAAAATCTTGCCGAACCGGCTGCGTTCGGGGTAAGGAATTGGGTTCCATTCCCCTGCCGCCGGTGCGGCGGGAACAGAGAAGGGCGCAGGCGGCGAGCCGCCATCCGGCAGTCCGCCGCAGGCTCTGCGGGTGCCCCGCACAAAGGACAATCGCCGGACCCGCCAAGGGTTCGGCACAGGAGGAACGACGTGGCTTTTGACAAGGAAACCAAGTTGTGGATGTCGGGTAACGAGGCCATCGCCCTCGGTGCCTGGGAGGCAGGCGTCAGGGTCGCCTCGGGTTACCCGGGCACGCCGTCCACCGAGATCATGGGCAACCTCTCCCAATACGAGGGCGTCTACACCGAGTGGGCCCCGAACGAGAAGGTCGGCCTGGAAGTGGCCATCGGCGCCTCGTTCGCCGGCGCCCGGGCGCTGGCGACGATGAAGCACGTGGGCATGAACGTGGCCGCGGACCCGCTGTTCACCGCCGCCTACACCGGCGTGCGCGGCGGCCTGGTGATTGTCAATGCCGACGACCCGCAGATGCACAGCTCGCAGAACGAGCAGGACAACCGCAACTACGCCTTTGCCGCCAAGCTGCCCCTGCTCGAGCCCTCCGACCCGGCCGAGGCCAAGGAGATGATGACCCGGGCCTACGAGTTGAGTGAGCAGCTGGACACTCCGGTGATCCTGCGCATCACCACCCGCATCGCCCACGTCAAGGGCGTGGTCGAGCGGGGTACGCGCGTCACGGTGGCCGAGCCGGCCATCGAGAAGGTGCCGGCCAAGCTGGTGATGCTGCCCGGCAACGCCCGGGTGCGCCGGGTTGCGGTGGAGAAACGCATGGCCGCCACCCGCGAGCTGGCCGAGACCCTGCCCGAGAACCGGATCGAGCCCGGCACCGGCCGGCGCGGCTTCATCACCTCGGGCGTGCCCTACAACTACGTCAAGGAGGCCTTCCCCGAGGCGCCGGTGCTCAAGCTGGGCATGGTCTGGCCCCTGCCGGAGCGGATGATCCGCGACTTCGCCGCCAGCGTGGACGAACTCATCGTGGTCGAGGAACTCGACCCGTTCATCGAGACCCACCTCAAGGCCATGGGCATCGCCTGCCGCGGCAAGGACCTGATCCCCAACCAGGGCGAACTCAACTCGTTCATCGTCCGC
>Ga0265295_1005921_pt1 | contig 15190 bp, 9 predicted proteins | sample Munlansysbiofilm_FD_192503 | JGI IMG/M metagenome (GOLD analysis project Ga0265295, IMG submission 192503) | Leachate microbial communities from a municipal landfill in Southern Ontario, Canada - Methane capture system biofilm | ecosystem: Engineered > Solid waste > Landfill > Unclassified ... | reverse complement strand
AAGAAAGTAGGCAGAAGAAAAAATAATATGCAATGGTTTAAAGTCCCAAGCAAGATTTACTTTGAAAGAGATTCCATCGAGTATTTAAGACAAATGCGTGAGATGGAAAGAGTATTTATTGTGACTGACCGTCAGATGGTTGATTTAGGTTACGTTAATCGCGTAACTGATCAATTGAATTTAAGACGCAACCAAGTAAGCATTCAACTCTTCTGTGACGTCGAACCAGACCCAAGCATTGAAACAGTGCTTAGGGGTTATGAAATCATGAAGTCGTTTGAACCCGATACAATTATTGCCTTAGGCGGTGGTTCACCGATGGATGCAGCTAAAGTTATGTGGTTATATTATGAAAACCCAGACGTTAACTTTGATGATTTAAAACAAAAATTCATGGACATCAGAAAACGTGCATTTAGATACCCTGAACTTGGTAAAAAATCAAAAATGGTTTGTATACCAACGACCTCAGGTACCGGTAGTGAAGTGACACCATTTGCGGTTATAACCGATAAAAAAGAAAATAAAAAGTACCCATTAGCGGACTACTCATTGACACCTACGGTCGCAATTATTGATCCGTCATTGACGATGAGTCTGCCAAGAAGTGTGACCGCTGATACCGGTATGGATGTCTTGACACATGCGATTGAAGCCTATGTTTCAACGCTTGCAAATGACTACACAGACGCACTAGCACTTCAGGCAATCAAACTTGTCTTCGACTACTTAAAACGCAGTGTCGATAATGGTAAAAACGACCCAGTTGCTCGTGAAAAAATGCACAACGCATCGACCATTGCTGGTATGGCATTTGCCAATGCGTTCTTAGGCATCAGCCACTCAATGGCACACAAAGTCGGTGGGGTATTTCACTTAATTCATGGTAGAACCAATGCCATCTTATTGCCATACGTCATCGAGTATAACGGCACACGCCCACAAAAACTGTCAACTTGGCCAAAATACGAATCCTACGTTGCCGATCAAAAATACGCGGATATCGCAAGATTCATCGGACTTAAGTTTGAAACGACTGAACAAGGTGTAAAAGCATTGTCAAAAGCGGTTTATGAACTTGGTCTCTCGATTGGTATCGATATGTCATTTAAAGCTCAAGGCGTTGAAGAAAAAGCATTCATGGCCGCAGTCGATGAAATCGCGTATTTAGCCTATGAAGATCAATGCAGCCCTGCAAACCCTAGATTACCGATGGTAGCTGATATGAAAGAAATTTTAATCAAAGCATACCACGGCACAAAATAGTTTTCTTCCGAAAGAATTAAACATAGAAAAAAGAACGTTATTGTCAGTTCTAAGCGGCAATAAACGTTCTTTTTTCACTACCTAGTTGAAATACCCGTATTTTAGCGTATAATAAATAACAAAACGAAAGAGTGATGGTATGCCAACAATTGCAATTCTTGGGAAAAAAGACACCTACAGTGAACAAGCGGCCAGTCGGTTTATTAAAAAACAAGGTAGTGACTTTGAAAAAGTATACTACAAAACAACCAAAGAAGTAGTGAAATCTTTGGATGAAGGAATCACATATGCGGTGTTGCCGTTTGAAAATACGCTTGAGGGATACGTGAACCAACACATGGATTTGTTAATTGAACAAGACATTGAAATTATCAATGAAGTGACGTTAGATATTCAATTCAACTACGTTAAGAGAGTAGATAAACCAAGACGGGTTTATGTTCAGTACGTGGCTAAAAATCAATGCCTTAATTTAATTGAATCCTTAAATGATACCGAGATCATCACCACGGAGAGTAATTCGGAATCGTATGAGAAAATGCTTCAAGACGAGGATTCCGCTTCGATTATTCCATCACATTTAACCGTAAACAACAAACATTGGATGATTAAAAAAGATATTTCAGATACGCATTCAAACCACACCAGATTCTTAATTTTAACCAAACGACGTGATAATCCTGTTTATGACTTATATCAAACGTTAAAAGTGACCTTATTAATCAACGTAGGTAAGGATAAACCAGGCTTACTTTATGAGATTTTAAAAGAGTTCGCCAAAAGAGACATGTCATTGATTTCGATTATGTCTAGACCAACCAAAAATCAAATTGGTACGTATCATTTTTTTATTGAGCTATATTTAACCAATGAACTCAAGAATGAACTTCAAAAAATTAATGAAATAGAGCGTTTGTTTCAATTGAAAATTCTAGGGATATACAAAAAAATAGAAGAATGAATCAAAAAAAAGAGAGATTTTACACTCTCTTTTTTGATTATTTTTGAATGACAAGAATTTTGACTTCACCAGCACCCATGAAGAAATAAGGGTTACCATTTTCATCGAATTCAAAGAACATGCGAGGTTCTAACTCATGCATGGCATAAAGTAGTTTGGCCTCTTTTGCAACCAAATTGAATTTTTGACGAATTGGTCTTAAATCAACTTTGGTATGTTGGGCTTCGTATGGGTTTGCATTACCAACGATTAAAAGTATTTCATTTTTTGCTTCATACGCAAAGCCGATTGGATTATAACCTTCAGTAAAACTAATTGGAAGATAGTTTTTCTTATTTGTGATGACATCCAAATAAGCTTGTCTAATTGGACTTACTTTGGATAGGTTATCAAGGATATCTTTTGACATATGATTCAAGTAATGAATGGCGAACTTATCGAATAGTGCAAGTTTCATGTAATATGGATCACTTGAATCTAACATATAAAGTTCGTTTGGTCTAGGGTCAATACCCGTATTCATTGGTTGACGCTCATAAACCTCTTGACCGGAATTTATAAACGGCACACCATTTGGCATGAACATATTCATAACGGTTAAGAACTTACTCAAGTTTTGCCCGCCATCTCTAGCAGCTAGTCTTGGTGTGTCATGTGTTTCACCACACGCAAAGACAGGGCAATCAAGTAAGACGGATTCATACATGAATCGGTGAAGATTGCCTTCAAACACCTTATGTTCCATTGAAAAACCGTTGCCTATGATCATGTTATAACCCATAGGACGTGCTGTTTTTGCGTTGTCAGGGTTTAGTTCCTCAGCAATGAATGCGAAGTCAGGATCGATTTTTCTAGCAGTACTGATAATTTGTTCAACGAGCTCTTTTGGAAGCGCATGACCCATGTCAATACGAGCACCATCGATGCCATAAGTTTTTTGGTAGTGAGGGATAATATTTGCTAAAGTATCCCAAAGTGCTGTGTTTGGCTTGTTTCCAGGGTATAAATTTGATTTGATGGTATCAAATAAAATGTAAGGTGGAATGTTTTGATCGGTTAAATATTGTTGATTGTCTCTTGGGTGATCGAGATACATTCTAAAGAAGGTAACATCGGTCCAAGGTGGTTGAATATCATTGATGTGATCTGAGAAAGCTGGTGCAATTGTAAGACCATAGTAAGTGTCGATCAGTTCTAAAATCGAACCGCGATTCTTACGGTATTCTTTCTCAAGTTTTTTCCATAGTTCTTTATCTTGAGTTTTCGGATCAAATTGGAATAATGAAATGTGATCTAAAACTTCTTTTGATTGATAAACCGTAGGCATGTATTTACTCACAGGTGAAACCGTTTTTTCGAGTAGTTCATGGACGTATGGTGGTTTATATTTTGGCATATCGGCAGATTTAATCCAATAAAACCAGTCTGGATGATCAATAATTAAATCATTTTCAGTGGCGTTAGTTCTTGGGATGATGTCAATCATGACTCGCATACCTAAGGTATGGATTGCTTCAACTAATACTTGGAATTGTTCATCTAAGCTTAAGTCATTTTCAATCATTGGATCCGATAGGGATGAATCAAGTTCAAAAAAGTTCGAAACCCCATATGGGCTACCTAGCTCACCTTTTTTATTCTTTAATGAGAACTTTGAAATAGGTAAAAGATAGATGGTATCAACACCCATCTTCTTCAACATTGGAAGAAGCATTAATGTTTTTAAGAACGTACCTGTTTCTTTTAAGTGGTAAACGTTGTTTTCATCAATGTAACCATTTCGATCGTGATCCCAAGCAGAAGAGGTACGAATCATCATGGAATATACCGTTGATTTAATAATCCAGTCACCACCGAACTTGTGGTGTTCATTTCTAATTGAAGAAAGCGATTGAACAGGAAGTGCTTCGTATTTGTCTAATAAAACATGGTCAATTAAATCAATCAAGTAGTCAAAAGGATTAACTAATTGTTCACCATTTTTTAAACGAGTGATTGGATTATGACCAAATAAGTTGAATAAATCTGGAATTGCGTAATTAAAAGGGTAACTTGGTTTGTTCTTCACAAGTGCCTCTCTAAGTTTTAGTATTTTTGACATATTATAAACTCCTATCTATACAGTTTACATTATAACACCATAACGCCGTTCTTTTATATATAATGTGAAAAAGAAGTAAGCGTTTACACAAGTTAGGAATTATAAAATTTTAACTAGTTATATTTCGTAAAAAAAGACACCACCAAAGGCAGTGTCTTCTAAACAATCGTTACTTAGAATTATTTTGGTTCAATCGGAGGCATTATCCCTTCTGAAAAATTGAACATACGCGCAGGAAATGAATAAACACTTTGACGTTCTGTTTCAGTCATATTTGAAAAATCAAGAAGTGCTAAAGTATCTAGTTCATCGAATAAATCGCTGTAATAATTTGAGATTTCAAGACGCATCTCGTCCATGGATTGTTCGGTCGAATTAGTCATTTCTAAAATGAACGCATCTTTAAGTAATGTGTCAAACAAATTAGCAATTATTTCTAAGAATCGTTCTTTATTTGCTAAAGTAAGCGCATTGTCGACTACAAGAATGAACACGACGCTGTAAAGAAGCTCAGGGTCTTCGATTTGCCATACATTGGTATTGATCATTGAAGCAATTTCAGCTTGATCCAATGAGGCAAATAAGTCATTTTCTAGTATCGCAATTTCATAAATGAGTGATGCTAAAGATGGAACTAATCGCTCGTAGGCAACGTCAAAATCGGTTGTTAGCATCATCGAATTGAGGATACTTGCTTTTAATGGTACTCTTATGGCACGTAAGACTGTTTCGATATTCTCAACACTATTTAGAGAGAACAATATATCATGATATTCCCTAATGCCAAAGATAACAGCTTCTAACTCCTCATAGAAAGCGGCATCAATGACCGTTTGTGGCTCATCTAAGAATAGGATTAAATCAGCAATTGCTTTGCCGTTTGTAAGTCTAAATTCATCAATAAATGCGATACCTAGTGTTTTAAATAAATCAAGTGCGGCAATAATGTCATCTTTTGACTCACTTAATTCAATTAGTAACATCACCATTTCTGGTGGGTACATTTCTTGGTTTTCTAGTGATTGTAGTAGAAGTTCAATTGATTTGTTTTGAAGGCTTAAGAAAGCTTCTGATTGAAGTAAGGTTTCAAGGTAGATGACCTTATCTTCATGTGTGATCATTGAATCATCTAGGAAATTTAGTACATAACTCACAAGTTCAAATAACACATCAACTTTTATTTTTTGTTCGTCGTATTGATAATACTCATCAATAATTGTGACGGTTTCATATAAATCATTTTGAAGTGTTAATATGGCCATCACGTCCTCGGTAGTAACTTCAACTAGAATATTTAGAAGTAGGTCTATAGACGCACGTTCTATTTTTGCAACAACAGCGATCTCTGTTTCAGTGTTGCTGCTTTGAACGCCAGTTAAGGATTGTGCCATTAAGTCCATTAAAGTGAAGAACTTAATGAAAGTTTCTTCCTCTGGTAGCGTTGTAATCAACACATCAAGAAGTTCGTTTTTGATCAAAATAGCTTCAGAAATCTCAAGTGCCATTTCGATGTTTGCAAGTTGATTAAACACACTTTCTGGAATGGAACTGTATAGTGTGTTTAAATAGCTAGATAGTTCCGAAAAGACTTCTTTAAACATGACTTCATTTTCACTTATAGCATCGATGATTGATGTCATCATGGCTAAGTTTGTTTCTAACTGTGTGAGGTACGAATGACTATATTCTAGATCTTGTGAATCCATTAAGTAGTCAAAATATGCTCTCATTGGGTGATCGTAACCTTTTAATGAGTTATATAAAGTTAGGTCACTAGCTTTGATTTGGATGAATACATCAAAGAATAAACTGAAGTATGGGTTGCCATCATCATAAAAATAGTTGTATTCGATTTGATTTAGGATTTCAGAGTAAGTGCTATAGACAAATTCCATCTTTGCCTCAACGTTAGACTCAGGTAAGAAGAATTCCATGAAAAGGGATTCTTGTTCTGGTGTGACGTATGGCATGAATATTTCTGATATCGAAGAAAAATCGACTGCTGGGTATTTTAAAAGAAATGCATCGACTTGTTGTTGATACACGACGCTTTGCGTTTGAAATTCATGTTCAACACGATCGCGGTTCATTCCAATGAAGGTCATCATTAAATTAACCGCTACGTTAGAAAAATCAGTCGATTTCATCCCGTACGCACTTAAGTCATTGATTTCAGTCATTAAATCACTGATGCTTATGGTTTGTTGCATACGTTGTGGCATTTCATAGACTTGTTTAACCATGTTGTAAGCATCAGTTTCAGATAAATCGGTTTGAGTCATCGATAACGCAACTGAGTTCATCATGAGTGACATTTGTAGATAAGCTTCATATTGACTTGGGTCGTTATTAAAATCACTTAAACTCATTTCTGGTTCATATGATTCATTTACTAGTTTTAGAAGTCTCGAATACAAATCACCTGTATCAAGCGTTACAGTGTATGTGACAGACGATGATGGGTTTGAAACAGTTTTATCTTTTAAAGCAATAACCGATACACTATGTGATCCTTCAGGAATGGTTACTTGTTTTAAATCAAATGTAGTATTAGTTGTTGTAAATGAACTAGTTCCAACGACGATTCGGTAGGAAGTAGCCCCTTCAACGGACTGCCAAGTGACAACGCCATTTTCGATTGTTACGTTTTGTGGGCTTGAAAGTGTTGAATCCCCATTTTTTTCATCACAACCAAAAAGGCTAAAGAGTGCAAAGACTGATAAAAGCACAAACATCAATTTTTTCATAGTATCCTCCTTAAGAAATTGATTTAGTTACAATTAGATTATTACTAATTTGTCTTCATTATACATTTTTTTCTAAAATATGTCATGTAAATGTCTATTGAAATTAATCCAAATTTTGAAAATGTGAAGAAAATGATTCTCGAATGGCAGTTTTTTGATAAAAATAGCGAATCATAAAGTAAAAAACGGTAATAAATAGAAAGGCAAAAAGTGAAGCTAAACGATAATCATAGCTTATCTCGTAAAGGAAGAAACTTAGATAGAGGTCGGATATAAGAGTCAAAAATACCAGATAGAAGCCATAAGTAAAAACCATCGTCAATATAAAAATGAGCCAACTTTCTTTTATTAGGTACTTTCTTCGTTTGTCTTTAGCTAGTCCTAAAACGGATAGTTTTACGTAGTTGTCTTTTAAGGACTGATACAACAACGTTTGTTGGTTAGCCAAAGAGAGCATCAACGATACTAGAATAAAACATATAATGAGATTAAGATAGCTTTGAATCTGTTTCATCTCTATTAATTGTCGACTTAATGAGCTGTTATAGTCGTAGACAACAATCAAACGTTTTTGAAAAGTAGAAAGTAGTGATGTTTTTAGCACTTGTTTATCATCAAGTGATTTAATCATAAAACTATTCCTATTTTTGTTTTCTGAATTGAGGTTAGAGATAACGAGGTTTGAAAGTTCTTTGTCAAAAAAACCACTAATGATATAACTTGTTTGATTGCCTAAGGTAGTAGTGATAACCACATCATCTAAGACGTTTAAACCATAAAGCGCTTTAAAAGCATACGGTAATATGATGGTAGGCTCTTGGTTCTCTTTAAATAACGTAAGCGCATCTTTACTAATATTTAGGTCGTAGTAGATAGAAATATCATCTGGATTGATTGAAACAAACTCCATAACGACATGGTCATTTATTGTGACGTTTGTATCAAAAACGATTGGTGAAAATTGTAAATCTGTGCGTCTAGATAACTCATCTTCTATTGATGTGAAATTTTGTGTAATTCCAGTAATATAGAAATCAAACTGGTAAAACGACTCGTAATGTTTAATTCGTTCGCTCATATGTCGGTTGGCATAAAAAAGTAAGAAAACAGATAAAAATACAATAAATAAACTGACAATATAAGCTTTGAATGTCTTTTTCATTAAGGTCATTTTGAACAAATTAGCTGTTAGTGTATTACCTTTAAATTTGCGCGTTGCAAAAAATAGGTGTGGAAGTTTCAAACTACAAAACACAAACAAGAAAGCTAGCGTAATCAAAATGATAAGTACGACATTCTTTGTATAAAGAAGAATTGCTACAATCAAACAAACAAAAAAGATCTTGATTGCTGTTTTTGAGGTTTGTGTCTCTCTCTTTTTATCAGATAAAAGAACGCCTAAAGAAATAAATACGAGTAAGTTCATGATCCCAAAGACGACGAATGCTTTTGATAAGTTAATCTTATATGAAGCAGTCGAACCTAGAAAATAAAAACCATAATCAATAACGAAATAAGAAAGAATAAAACCTATGACAAAACCAATAATCAAAGAAATGTATATTTCAGTTAAAAACAGTAAGTATATCTGTTTGTTTTTAAAACCTATCGTTCGTAAATTTTGATACTGAGTGTGTCGGTTTAGTGAAATGATTTGAAGGTTAGTATAAAAAAACACGAGCAGTGTTAAACTAATTATTGATAAAATAATGGTAAAGAAAGTAGCGGTGATTTGAATATTTTGATTAATTCTTTGTTGGTTAAAAGGGTGTGAAATAGACAAGTTTTGATACCCAGGTAATGTCTCTAATGTGGTTTTAACTTGTTCGATGTCAACGCCATCATAAAAAGATAAATAGAGTTGATTTGTAAAACGTTCGTATATTACCTCAGGTAGATTGGATAAACTAGGATCTAAAGTCGTAATGAGCGTTTTTAGAATACTTTTCTGATCGACAAATACACGTTCATCTTTGAACAAACCGTAGTCATTGATAATGTAAGCGACTTGGTACTTGATTTTTTTATCACCAAGTTGAATATCTACTGTATCAAATAGATCAATATCATGTTTTTTTGCAAAACTTAAAGTTATAATGGCGTCATTAGGTAGTAAAACAAATGTATTGTTTGGGTTGATATAGTCTGTAAATGACGCTATTGAGGTTGAAAATAACGTTACCGAATGTATGTCAGAATCTAGCGTAAAGGTTGTTTCAATTTCAAATAACTGAAGATAACGTTTCAACTCATCTTTTACGGATGAATTTAATAAAGGTGTAATTGAAAAAAAACGAGAATTGCTTTCTAATGTTGGGTTAATTTTCAATTGGTAATCGTGGTAAGTAGAAGAAGTTTCATTATTATAGTACATTTTTAAGAATTCGTTAGTTGATAGACTGAGGTAGATGGTTAAAACTAAAAAGGACAGGGCGCATACAAACAGTAAAAACCGAAAAAGACTTTTTTTAATATTTCTAAAAGAAAGTTTTAATATATATAAATACAAACTAGCCGTTTGTTTCATCGCGAATAATCGCTCCGTTTTTCAATTCAATGACTCTTTTTGCTTGTTTTGCAACGTCCTTATCGTGGGTGATAATAATGAGTGTTCTTTGGTGCAGTTCATTTTGTTCTTTCAATAACAAAAGAAGTTGATTAGTGGTTTTATCATCAAGGTTTCCTGTGGGTTCATCAAGAAATAGTAGTCGTGGATTGTTAATTAGTGCTCTTGCGATAGCGACACGCTGTTTAGTCCCACCTGAGAGCATATTTGGATAAAACGAAGCATAAGACTTAATGTGAAGTTCACTCATTAGTTGATATATTTTATCCTTGTCTACAAAACCGTTTAATGTAGCTGCCAACTCAATGTTTTCATAAACCGTTAGTTCATTGATTAACTGGTACGACTGAAAGACAAAACCGATGTCGGCAATTCTCAATTCGCTTAAGGCATCTGTTGAGTAGTTTTCAATTGGTTTTTCAAATAATATAAGGTTACCACTTGTTTTTTGTTCTAGACCCGATAATATTCGAATTAGGGATGATTTTCCTGAACCTGTTGGACCGATGATGGCAACGTATTCACCTTCGTTAATGGTTAGGTTAATATCTTTTAGAACCGTGTCAATGCCATCTTGAAGTGTATAGGTTTTAAACAAATTTAAAGCTTTAATTATACTCATATTATCACCACCTGCTTACTTTATTTTATCACAAGTCTAAAAAAAGTAAGCTTAATTGAAAAAAGAAACGCATTTGAAAGCATCAAATGCGTTGGGATTAACTATTTTATAATTAATGACTTGCCAGTCATTTCTTTTGGTTTTTCTGTTTCTAATAGTTCAAGTAACGTTGGTGCAACGTCACAAAGTGCGCCACCAGAACGTAATTGATAATTTTTGTCTGTGATAATTACAGGGACTAAGTTCGTTGTGTGAGCGGTATGAGGATTTCCAAATTCGTCTCTCATTTTTTCGGCATTACCATGGTCTGCAAGGACGATAGCAACACCACCCACGGCGTTAATGGCTTCTAGAACTTTACCTAAACATTCATCGACGGCTTCAACAGCTTTTGTTGTTGCTTCAATCGAACCGGTATGACCAACCATGTCTGGGTTTGCAAAATTTAGAATCATGGTGTCATATTCATCTGTTTTGATTGCTTCAACAACTTTTTCAGTAAGTTCATAAGCACTCATCTCAGGTTTTAAGTCATAAGTTGGTACTTTTGGTGACTCAACTAAAATTCGATTAGAACCTTCAAGTTGACGTTCAACCCCACCATCGAAGAAGAAGGTGACGTGTGCGTATTTTTCAGTTTCTGCGGCACGAATTTGTTTTAATCCAGCATTGGCAATCACTTCGCCATAAATGTTTTGTAAGTCATTTAACTCAAACGCAATTGGGCCTTTAACCGTATAGGCATAGTGCATCATTGAAACAAAGAAAATATTCTTTGGTCCTTTTGAACTATCAAATTGAGCTTTACCTTCAGTATAATAGTCCTTGACTGCTTCAGGGTTTGAAAAAGCAGTTGCAATTCGAATTGCTCTATCCGGTCTAAAGTTTGCAAAAATTATCGCATCGTTGGTTTCAACAAGGCCATTCTTGTTAACCACAAACGGTAACATGAACTCATCAGTAATGCCTTTTTGATAAGAATCTTCAATGCCACAAATTGGGCAGTCATATAACGGTGTATCACCAACGGTCATTGCGTCGTAAGCTTTTTGAAGTCGATCCCAGTTGTTGTCTCTATCCATTGCGTAATAGCGACCAGAAACGGTTGAAATTTTAGCACCAGCTTCGATTAGTTCTTTTACATACCCTAAGCCACTGGTTTGAGGGGTATCTCGACCATCTAAGAAGGCATGATAGAAGGTTTTGTTTTCAACGCCTTGATCTTGAGCAAAGCGTAGAAGAGCTTTAATGTGTTCACTATTTGAGTGGACCCCACCATGACCAGCTAATCCGAAAATATGAAGTTTTGAATTGTGCTTTTTGACATGATTAACAGCGTCTAAAAATGCTTGGTTATGATAAAATGAACCATCTTTGATTGCGACGTTAATGCGAGTAAGTGATTGATAAACCACACGACCTGCGCCTAAATTCAAGTGACCAACTTCACTGTTTCCCATTTGACCTTCTGGCAGACCTACAGCCTCACCAGACGCTTCTAATGTGTTATTTGGATAGTTTGCAAGTAATTTGTCCAATACCGGTGTATTGGCTAACGTGACAGAATTTGAGTCACTAGCTTCTGCTAAACCTTGGCCATCCAAAATGATTAATCCTGAAAATCTTTTTTTACTCATTGTATACCTCATTTCTTTATCAGTGTTATTATATAACAGATGAAGTCATTTTTGTTATTGAAAAGGTTTACTTGGTGTAAAAAAGTTTTTTTTTCAATTTTGTTTGATTAAATATAGTAAAAAAATGTGAATTATTCTATAATAATGATGGGGTGATTGTATGGCAGAACTAAAAAAGATTTCTCAGTTAAAACTGACTTGTGAAATAATCTCTGCAAGTGGCATTGTCTTATTCGTATTAGGTATGCTCACAACAATGGCAAATGCAAATGTCGGTGGCTTTGTTACATTTGTCATAGGTATGGCAATGGCTGCGATACCGGTGTTTGTGTTTAAACCTGCAGCGGTTAGTTTTAAACAAAAATACGTTAAACAAGCCATAAGTGAACTTGGCCTTGATGCGACTTTTCATGCCACCAAGGGGTTTACGAAAGAGGAAGTCAAACATTCAAGAGCGGTTCAACTACAATCAAGATTTACAAGTGAAGATTTGGTCAGTGGTGTGATTGATGATCGCGCGTTTCGATTTTCGGATATTCACATTGAACAGCGTCGCAGTAGTGGCAAGTCAAGCCACTATGTAACAACCTTTAAGGGACGTCTATTTGAAATAGCGAGTGATAAGACGGCGAAATTGCCCGTTTATATTTTCCCTAACAACCGAAAATACTTACCATTGTTTTCTTCTGAAAAGAAAATAGAATTAGAATCCATTAAGTTTAATCAAGCTTTTGATGTTTACTCATCAGACGAACACACGGCTTTTTACGTCATTACACCAAGATTGATGGAAAAAATTCATGAATTAAATTCAAAATACGAAAAGCTATCAATTAGTTATATTGGTAATAAACTTTATGTTGCCGTTGACACACGAATTGATTATTTTCAAATTGCCCTATTCAAACCGATAGAAGAGCATTTCATCGAAGAATTTAAGAAGGATATTTTGGAAATTAGAAACATTATAAAAACGCTATCATAAGGTCAATTGTTGACATACTTTGAGATTCGATATATAATGAAGCTGAATTTAATACTTCGGGGCAAGGTGTGATTCCTTGATCGGCGGTTATAGTCCGCGAACCTACGGGTTGAGCTAGTGTAATTCTAGCACCGACAGTTATAGTCTGGATGGGAGAAGAAATGTCGTCAGTTTTTGTCGTCCTTTTTTGCCGTCACCCTGGAGTGAGGGCATTTTTTATAGGAGGATTCTAAAAATGACAAACACATTCAACACAAAAAAACTGGTACTGGCTTCAATTTTTACCGCCCTTGCGGTAGTTGTCGGGTACCTAGAAATTGTTTGGCCACTCTCAGGGTGGCTAAAACTTGACTTTTCTGAAGTCATTATTTTATCGGCATTCTTGGTGCTTGGTTTTAAACAAACGGCAGCTGTAATTGTGGTTAGGTCAATTATTCGTTGGTTGATTAGTGGACAAAACGCTGACTTAATCCCATTTTTCGGTGAATTTATGGCGATTACAGCGTCATTTACAATCATTGGCTTATTTATGTTTGCAAATAAGTTGATTCGTTTTAAGGAAATACCGATGATTATTAAAGAAGACCATTCAAAATTGTCAATGAACAAAAAAATGATTCGTGGATTTATCGTTGCGCTAGGTTTAACTGTGGTAATGACAGCATTAAATTTCTTTATCGCGACACCAATCTATATTTCAGGTGGTAGTCATTTGTTTTTTACAACACTCATTACTGATAGTGATTTTGCTTGGATTGGAACGAATGTAGAGACTTATTTTTGGTGGACATTTAATCTCTATGTACCGTTTAATTTTGTCAAAGGGATATTAATAATGATCGTATTCGAGTTATTGCGTGATCGCATTAAGGAAATGGATATCTAATGAAAACATTTATAAATAAACTAAAACAACCAATCGATAAAAGTGATTTAAAAGGATTTATAATAGAGGGATTTCTAGCCTCTATTGTGTTTGGTGCTTTCATTGGTGCATTTGAGTTTTATTTTGAGGCCGTATTTGATTCAATATTATCAATCTTTGGGTTTGTGATATTTTATTATTTTATGTCTTCAAGACTCTATAAATCTTTTAGAGAGTACCACATACTCTATTCAATACTCGCGGTTTTCTTCTTATTATTTGGTATGTACGTTACCGGATTTACTAAAATGATGTTTTTACAAAAACTACTTATTGGTGATGTTTTAGATGTTATAGGATTTTTAGACCCTAGGCTGTATTTTTCTTATCTATATCTTTACAGCACAAATTCTATGGTTATATTTAACAATTTAATCAATACACTTTTTACAATTATTGTGTCTGTGATGCTTTACAGAAGAATGACTTACTAAACTAGATTAATTTCTAGTTTATTTTTTTTGACTTTTGTCATCTTTTTGATAAAATATATCATGCTAGAGTAACTAGCCAATGATAATAGACGTACATTTAACGTGTACATTTGGGAGGAAAACATGGATTTAAAAATTGTTGAATGGTTTCAAAGTAATCGTAATGATGTTTTTGATCAGTTTTTTGGATTAGTCACTGAATTTGGAGGCGATTTGATTTTCTTAATCGTTGGAACGCTAATTTTATGGCTCTATGATAAAAAAGTTGGTTTTCGATTCATGGTGATTTTCTTATTCACGCTTGGATTCAATGACGTGTTTAAAAACATCATTAGAAGACCACGGCCGTTTTTAGAAGGTGTGGATTCTGTAGGCGAAGAAACGTATGGATATGCAATGCCTAGTGCGCACGCAAGTAACGTAAGTATGCTTGGCTTGCTTAGTCTTGAGGCATTTAAACCGAAAGTTCGGTGGTTAAGTTTTGTGGTGTATCCTATAATTATACTCGTATTGATTTCACGTGTTTATCTAGGTCAACATTACCTAAGTGATGTGATTGTAGGCTTTATTTACGCACTTGCTTTTTATCATTTAATAAAAACAGTTGGGCAAAATATAAAACTCCATTACACAAAAGTAATTCTTATTGGACTTTCAGTATTACTTATACCGATGATAGTCTTTGGAATGTTTTACAAATCGTTTAACATCGCATCTCCAGATTCATTTAGAAATCTCTTTATTGCGTTTGGTTCAATACTTGGCTTAACAATCGGACATATATTAGAAGAAAAACACGTAAAATATGTCGAAAAAGCACCAATCATCAAGCAAATAGTTAAATACTTGATTGGGTTAATCATCGCTGTTGCGATTCAAGAAGGCTTCAAGCGGATACTGCCTTACCCACTTGAAGAAAGTATTTTTACACTAATCCTTGATGCGA
>Ga0265295_1005920_pt1 | contig 15191 bp, 11 predicted proteins | sample Munlansysbiofilm_FD_192503 | JGI IMG/M metagenome (GOLD analysis project Ga0265295, IMG submission 192503) | Leachate microbial communities from a municipal landfill in Southern Ontario, Canada - Methane capture system biofilm | ecosystem: Engineered > Solid waste > Landfill > Unclassified ... | reverse complement strand
CTTAAATGTGGCATTAAAATATGTCGTATCAAACCATGTTTCAATCAAATCAAGTGATATTCATCAAAGAAATTGGCCTATTGATATTTTTAAGCCATATCAGTATTTATCTTGAACACAGTTTATATTATTATAAAATGTGGGAAAGTATATAGAAAAGCAAGATAGTTATAGAACAAATATGTTATTAAAAAAGTTTAATAAAGGGATTTTTTAGGGTTTAAAAAAGGTTTTTTTAATAGTTCTATAATGATTAAAAGGAAGTGATTAATTATGAATGCACAACGTAAAAAACCTTTTTTTATTTTTCTATTTTTTTACGTTTTAATAATCCTTTTTGTTGCAACATTTTTTGTTGTATATACAAACAGTTTTAAAAACAGTTATATCGAAAGTCAAACTAGTGATAGTCAACGTGCCTTAAATATCAAAATAAACGATAAGTTAAAAGGTGACTATTCCGAGTTTGTTAAAGCAGTTAATAACAATAACATCGATTCATCGCTGTTTCCTTTTAGTGGTAATGTAATTAATAACTTGATTGAAATCGACAATCAAAGTGTAAATATAAATAACAATTATTTTAAGGAAAATAACATTGGTTTCTTTAATGACTGTGGATTCTATCTTTTTGAGGATTCTTATGGGGCCCTTAAATTAGATTCCTATTTTCTTAACGCCAAACAGTCACTTTCTTCAGAGTCTTTTTTAATCATGGACCAAGAAGGGAAAGTATATTTTGATAGTGAAGAAAGAAACTTAACTTTATTAAGCGACTATATTGATGGTAATACAAGTAGTTATTTTGACATCTATTTTTCTAAGAACGAATCAGGGTTTATCGAGGATAGTCTTCTAAGTGAAGATGTAATTATAAGTTTTAAAACTCTAGAAGATTTTCAAAGCATGTATATATTACAAATCTTCAGCTTAGAAGCAATCAATCTAAGCTTGTTTCAATATAACATGTTTATTGGGATATTCTTAATCATTTTTACAATCCTTGTTTTTTCAGCGCTGGGTTTTGTTTACCGTAGTATTCATATAGTTAATGCTGATGTTGAGAGAAGAAAGATAAAGTACTATTATGCAAAACCAAGCATAATTGAAATTAATCATACGGGGAAGATTATTAAATTTAATGACTCAGGAAAGCAAAAAATAATTGATCATAAAGACTATGGGACAGTTGAAGATTTTATGGTCGAGAAAAGTAATGAAGATAGTAATGTTATGGAAATGATTAAGCGGCAAAAAAATATCTTAGTAAATTTTGTGCAAGCATCAATAAATTTTATCCCTCTTAAAACAAATAAAGGGTATTTATTAGTTGGTACCGATTCAACTTCATCCGGTGATGTTGATATTCACGAGGTCCAGACTCTTGCATACTTTGATGAAGTAACAAAACTAGCAAATTACAATCGCTTCAAAAAAGAATTTAACCAATTCATTAAAAATGCTCAGGATAAAGACTTATCAAAGATTGGGTTCGTGGGATTTAATATCCGTGAGTTTAGAAATATTAACAAAACATTTAGCGAAAAGATTGCGAATGACGTTTTATTGCAGTTCGGACAAATCATTGCTCATGATATTACTAACCATAAGGCTTCGTTATATAACACATACGATGATATCTTTTTAGTCATGTTTAAAGATATTGCAAATGAAAGAGATTTGATTGATTTTGTGGAACTAATCAATAAAAGATTAGAAAAACCGCTTCATATCAAGATGAACATCATTAATATCAAAGTTGTTTCAGGATTGTTGTTACTAAATACAATAAGTGATGAAAAGATAAATGCTGATGTTGTTTATGAATATATGTTAGAAGCAATTAATAAGGCTAAAGACAAAGCAGTTAATAACTATGTTTTATATGATAAGGATTTAAAGTATTATATTTCTCAACGTAAACAAATGGAAAAAGATCTTTTGAAGGCGATTGAGAAGAATGAATTCATTGTGTATCTTCAACCACAGTATGATACAGAAAGAAAGAAGATAATCGGGTTTGAAGCATTAATGCGGTGGGATAATCCAAACTATATTAAAAAATCCCCGCAAGAATTTATTTCGATTGCAGAAGAAAATAGTTTGATTGTTGAAATAGGAAGACTTGTTCGGGATCAAACCTTCTTAGCTGCAAAACAATTAAAAGACTATGATGTCAAAGTATCATTAAATATCTCGCCTGTCCAAATTTTACAACAAGGATATATTGAAGATTTTCTAAGTGAATACAAAAAACATAACTTTAAAAAAGGAACAATCGTTGTTGAAATAACGGAGACATTTTTAATTCAATCGTTTGAAGAAGTAAACGAAAAAATTAAAGTCTTTAAGAAGAATGGAATTGATGTCCATTTAGATGATTTTGGAACAGGATATAGCTCGTTGCCTTACTTAAAGGAATTATTGTTAGCATGTTATTAAACCTCTCAAAACATTTAGGAATAAATGTTATTGCGGAAGAGGTAGAAGATGAAAAACAAAGCCAATATCTTTTGAAGAATGGTTGTAACATAATTCAAGGTTATTTAATAAGTGAGCCATTGCCGGTAAAAGATGCGCTTTTATTATTAGAAAAATATAACGGTAAAAAACTATAAATTAAGGATGGTGATATCAATGATAAACATTTTAATGAGTAATGCAACCATTAATGAATCAACAGTAGACTCAGAAGTTAGATTCAAAGTTGAAATTGATTTAGAAGGCTTTGGTGATGTGTCAGGGTATTCAATTATTCAGCCAGGTGATGATTTTCTATTTAATGGTGAATATTATGTAGGATCAGTAGGCTTTAAACCGAATAATCAAAGTATCGTTGTTATTAAAGAGATTATATTGGGGGGGAGTACAATTAATAATCATTATATGAAAAAGAAATTGACGGTGAAAATCTTGTTTGAAGTTAAACAAAAGGATTATGTTGATTGGACTAAGATAGATGAGATATATTTCCCATAGGTGAAAGTTATGCAAAAAAAACGGAAATACACATTTTTAATTATATCGTTAATAATGTCTTGTATATCGGTAATTACCGTTATTTTTGCATGGTTTTCAGTTGTGGATAAAACCGAGCCAATCTTTATTTATTCTGGGAAATTAGAGGTTGAAGCTAATCTTTACGTTATCTATGGAGCAGATCTAAAAGAGATTTCTAGTGAATACACGTTTGAATATATTATTCCCGGTATGAAAGAGTTTTTTGTTTTAAAAATTCGTAACGCTGGAACAATACCAGGTAACTTGAGTACTATTTTCACTTTTGAAGGTGATACTAATGCTCCAACGCTAAGTGATTATATGGTTATTAAATATGATGAAATAAGAGGAGTTCCGGTTGGAGCGAGAGAAAGTCGATTTTCATTATTAAATGTTAAAACAATCGATGATTATCGGTTAGAAAAGAATGAAGAGATGGAGTTTTACTTTTCAGTTAAATTGTTAGAATTGTATGATGGGAATTTATTAAACACTAGAGCAAGTATCAAGAAAATTGAAATGATACTTGATCAGATTGTCTAAAAGGTGAGGAAAAGATGAAATTAAAAGAAATGAAATTAGGGATAGTTGTTTTAATTGCAGCGTTCATTATTGTCGCTTCTTTTAGTTTTGCCTATTTGTTTAAATCAGGAATTTATTCGGATACCGGAGCAGTCGGATTTATTGAAGTTAATGAAGATATTTATGTTGGGAACCATGTTTCGATTCCATTTGCAAAAGTAAAAGGAAAGCCGAAATTGGGTGTCCATGAATTAAATGTTTATGATAAGAGCCATGGTTATTATATTGATAAATTACGAGTTGATTTTAATGTTGAAAGTAATGTTGATACTTTTTTTAGGGTTCGGATTTATGATGCATTAATTTTGAAGACTGTTCTTCAAAATGTTGAAACAGAAATACCTATTCCTAGAGATAAACCGACGGGATATCAAATAGGTGATGATTGGTACTATGATGAAGAAGGCGATTGGTACTATTACAAAAACATTGTTAAAAAAGGTGATTTAGACAACGTTAAGTTTATTGTAGAAGGTCTTGATTATGGACTTAACTCGCCTCAATATCACATTGAATTTTCGGTTAAAGTCGATGCTGTTCAAGCCTACTATGGGCCGTCAAGTAATTGGGGGATTGGAAATCCACCATGGGATACAGGAGGATCATGGACATGAAAAGAATAATTAGTTTAATAATCACTGGGATAAGTTTTTTATTAGTATTAAGTCTTTCAATCGGAAATAGTGTAAATGCATTTAACTTTGGACGTGAAACTGATCATGGTTTTTATTTCAATTTTACTACTCCAAGTGTTACTAATCTAATATCTTATAGTGATTATCGTTTAAATATAAGACAAAATACAACCGATAAATATATAATGTTTAATAATGCTTTAGAGCTTTATCAATTTTCGATTGATGTTAGTTATAGTGACACAAGATTTAGTAGTGATGATAAAAATCATATTCTAAGTAAAAACTTTACATTAGGACGGGATATTGATTATAGCGATGTAAGATCAAAACGATTTATTCCGATTGGGTATGATGTTAATGGTGAATATGTTAGATTTACCGGTAACTTTGATGCTAGGGGATTTGAAATAAGTAATTTATATTTAGCGAATATTGATGAAATTACCTATGTTGTGTCAGAAGGTGGTTTTGATGTAACTTATTTATATAGCGAATATTTCGCTATGTTTAACTATAACGAAGGTAATATTGTAAAAATAGGATTAACTAATCCAATTGTTGATTTAGGTGGGGACCATGAACAACTAAATGATTTTGCTTACTTGGTTGGACTTAATAAGGGAGTAGTAAGTGATGTTTATGTAGTAGATAACCGTGATATTAAAAACTCAGGGATGAAGATACCGTCGACAAAGTTAATTGGCGATAAGAAGAATGCTTCAGGAGTGATTAGTAATAATGAAGGTCAGTTTTCAAACTCATACTTTAGTGGGAAGATTGTTGTTAATGATGGATATATTTTTGCATTAAACGTTGAGCCACTTATTACTACTAATACTGGGGCAACTACAAGATTAATCTATGACAGTGAAATTTATGTAAGAACGATTTTAAGTAACGGGATAACAATTAGTATTCCTATGCCAAATATTGGTCGCGGTTATATGACTGTGATGATTTTACAAGGAACGACAGAGTTAACAAATTGGTATTATTATCCTAATGACACATTACCAAAAATGTGGGGATTAAATGAAAATAATACAAAATATGAGATTAATAATGCGAGAGATTATATTGCTTTTATAACGCTTGTTAATTTTGATTCAATGTCGAGAATTAATCAAACTATTCACTATAACGAGTCAGACTATATTGTTACTAACGATATTAATTTTAAAGATGTTGCTGATGATGCATATGTTATTCCTCATAAGGAGTTTAAAGGCTCTTTAGAAGGTAGTAATAAAACAACTAATTGGCAGCTTAACAATTTAAGTATTACTGAAGGGGTTTCTGTAAGTAATGGACATTACTTAGGACTTTTTAGTATTCTATCAGGGACAATAAAAGATTTATCAATTTATAATGGCTATATATCAGAAAAGGAATTACTGAGATTTCAGGGACAAGATTTTTATATCGGATTTATTGCCGGTCAATTAGAGGATGGAATAATTAATAATGTTATCGTTAAAGGAAATATGGACTTCGTACAAAGCTTTATTCAATCATATCGAATTGGAGGATTAGTAGGGGAAGCTAGTGGCGAAATATATAAAGTCGGTTTTTCGGGAAACCTTGAAGTTGGTTTTCAGGGATGGGAATCTAATTATGAATTAAAAGGTAATTCATATATGGGTGGTATTGTTGGAAAGACAGGTAAAAAGCGATTAGCTTTATATAATGCACAAACATATGATGCTCATTTAATTGGATTAATTAATTGGAACTATACATATTTCACGGTGAAATCATATCTCGGTGGAATAATTGGCTATGTTGAAAATACAAAAGGTTCAGTAAATGTTTTAGGACTATTAACAAGTAATTCGTATATAAGTGTTGATAGTATTTTTCGAAATGACTCAATTCAATATGTGTCAGGAGTCATTGGTTATTCGACCGGAACTAGTTATATCTTGGATGGTTATCACGGACAATGGACGTTTAAAGGTGAAATAGATGCACCAAGAAGTTATAATGTTGGTACTTTAAGAATTGCTGGCATTTTAAGTAGTGGTCACAATAGTGATAATGAATTTGTCCAATTATATTCGCGGGTTAGAGGTAATTTCATGACCATCGATAAGCGAAGTTTTAACTCCTTAATCTATCATGAGGGAACAGGAGATTTAATAATTTCACAGGCTGAAACAGATGTAGAGAATGGCTATAGCGACGGTCTAGGTGCTGATTTTTCAGGAGTGGTAAACGAGATTAGTGGAAAACTAACATTGAGATATCTTAATCTCAATGAAGTTAATTATATTACAGTTGGCACATTAGGTATGGAAACGAGAATTGCCGGAGTAACTTTAAGTGAAAATGTCGATTATTTAAATGTTAGTTACAAAGGGAATCTAAATATAACTGCTATCATGTTAAACCATGTATTATGGGTTGCCGGTATTACCCATACGTTATCTGATGGCAATTACATGAAGAATGTGGTTACAGATATAGATATATATTTTGAAGGAAGATCAACAAAGAATATTTACTTTGCTGGGATGGTCAATCGAAATTTAGCTGGCGACTTACAAACACAGGATGGAAATAATACTCCACGTGCAAGCAAAGGAATAATTAATAGTATAAATAATAGCAAGATTACTGTCGAGATGGATGGTACTGGTAATACTTATGTTGGTGGAGTTGTAACTATGAATGCGGGTTCAATTCAAGACGTTATTAACACCGGAGATATTCTTGTATATAATCGTGCTGTCTCTGGTTCGGTTTCATTTGCGACTGAAGCAGATAGTAGCTATGTTACTAGTTATTCATCAGGAATTGTCATTGGCGGTATTGCCGCAATGATCACGGACGGGACTTCACGAATTTATGACACTTCTAATGATGGAAAAATTTTAGGTATTAACGAGTTATTCGTTAGAGCCGGAGGTATCATTGGTGAATCATTACATCAAGAATTAGTCGCTGGGGGAGTTGCATTTTATTTAGTAGTTCATTAGAAGATGAACACGATATATCAAATTCGGTTTTATCAAATGGCCTTAATTATGCGAAAATTAGTGCAGTTTCAAGATCAATTGCTGAGTATTCAACCACAGCTGCTAATGGATTAAGCGTGGCTTTCCAAGGAACAGATTTACCGTCTCAACAATTTAATACTAGATATGGAAGTGGCGGAAGACCGGGAATTCATTCTGCTGCAGGCGGAATTATCGGTTATGGACTATGTGTTATGAACCGAATGATTAATCATGGCGAGATTTCTGCCACTGATGTTGCAGGTGGTATTGTCGGGGCGACAGTTGCACTACGAACTGCTTCACACGAAACAGTTGTTAGAATTGACACAGCAATTAACTATGGTGATATTCGTGCAATTAGAGTAAGTGAATACGATAATGTTGTTTTTTTAAGAATTGTTGATGCAAGTCATTTTTATGATAATCGTACGGGAGGATTCATATATCCGTCGTCACCAGTAAATGATATTCGCTTATTGCCAGAAACAAAACGTGGATTTGGTGGGATTTTTGGAAGACTTCAAAGAACAGTTAATCAAAAAATGAGTTCAAGAAATGGTTGTTTTGACTATGTTGTTAATATGAGTACTACGATCGATTTAGTTGGAAGACTGGATCAAAATATGGATTTTTCAAGTTCTTATCAGTTCTTTGATTTTCCCGATGCTAAGTATTATAGTGCAAAAATTAATGACACTACCCAAGCCGTTTTTACAGGGTATAAATATGTATATTCGTTTAAAGATGGATTTTTTGCTACTAGTGGTAGATATTCAGCAACCGTTGGGACAGTAACATTAAATAATGTTAAATATTACTATCATAGGTATACAATCACTAACGCTACTGATCTTAAACTTAATACTGAAATTTTTAATGTTTATGTTAGAGGAAGTTCTCCACTTGAACGGGTATCACAAATTTCCACAACTGATGTAGCCGGAACTGAGTTAACATTTATCTCGGAGCGAGTAACCTACGTGTTAGCACCAATCAGTGAAAGGTATTTTAGTGGTAATGTTAAAACTGTTAAGCCAATTGCGCCAACTAATGCGTCATTTGATGGGGCAATTTATGTTCCGATTATTACAGAAAATCCAAATCTTACGGTTCCTAACCGTGAAGTATTTTATGCATATGATGAAAACTTTGAAATGCGTGACGATAGTACAACTTTAAATAATGGTGAGAAAATAACATCATACATCTATTATGCTGAAAATGATATTTTAGCTAATCGATTTGCTGTTGAAAGACCACGAGGAATGTACGTGTTATCCTCAACCGCAGGTTCAGTGTATGGGTCAGTTTTACCGAAGAACTTTATAATTGATGATATATGGCAACTAAAAAAGGATGTCAGTAATGATTTAGATTATGATAATATTCCTGACTATCAAAAAGTTGTTGATAATAACTTAATTGATAGGTATGTACAGTTATACCAAACAAGGTTAAATGAAAAATCGGAATTATTACAAAATAAACAGACCTTAGAAATACAAGAAGAGACATCAGGAGCAGAGTTCTTTAACCCAGAAATTGATTATGATACAAAGGATGTATACTTCACTGTCAATTTAAGCTTATTAAATGGTAATAAAGATTTGTCTTTCCTCATCACTAATGTAGCAATTCCGTATAATGCGATGATTGCTCGCGAGAAGAGAACAAATGAAGGGGAAACGGCATTTAATAATTTATTGAAAGTCCAAATCGGCAATAAGATTGCTACTGGGGGGATTAAACCAGAGCTAAGTGTTAATGTCACTGGGGCAAATGACGGAGATATTCTATATGCTGGATGCTTTGTGTCTTATTCTGAAGCAGCAGTCAATGATCGGTTTTTAGTTTCGAAATACAAAACTAAATATAATGTGTATATTAAAGTCGTTGATGACTTATCGAATAACGTTTATTTAGAGAAAGTTAGATACTATGGTTCCCAAAGTGGGACTTCTGATATTACTGGCGTACATGATGTTCAGTATAAATTGGGATTAATATATCGTGACGTAAATAAAAAACTTCCGTTAAATTATGCGTTCCACAAGTATGTTAAACTTTATTATATTCGCGGCACACAAAGAACGTTGGTAAATGAGAAATATTATTCCATGTCCGAAACAACAACTAATGCTACAGATCGAACGCTTTTAGAAACAAGCATTGGTTTTAGTGAAAAATTAAGACCAGGAAGATACGAGTTAGAATATAAGTACTACCCTGCGGGAACGGCCGGAGTATTGGAAATAAATTACGATCCAAACATAACACCAGACGTAACGTATATGTTGCCGTATTCAGGAACTTACTTTGATTTTGATATGAATGAAGCTGACGTAGCATTTCTATATGACCTTGTTGGTATTCACGGAAAGAATATCAGACAATCAATTGACTCATCAATCCCATGGTATTTAGATAATACTAGTTATACTGTTGGGTTCTTGCAAGCCTTTGAAACAACACCGTTTTTTCAATTAAGAGATGTAAATATTAAAAAATACTTTTTGGGAGGGAACTATATTTACTATGTTGAGTTTATTACCTCTGATTTACAGACTATTACAAAATTCATTGTTGAACGGGACCCAGAACCTACGTACTATAACAACGGAATAAGAGTTAATGAAAATTCTTTAATTGAAATCTCAAGGGAAGGTGTTTCGGAAATTGGCATTGACTTACATATTGGCTTTTTATCCGATTTTGTTGATAAATATGAAAATTTAAAAGTCGAAATAACGAAGAATTCCCAAACTGTTGATTCAATCAAAGTCTTTGTTAAGACAGATGATATTAGAAAAGTAGTTTTCACAGAGCAAAGTGAAACGGGTGTTTATAAATTAAAGATTACTTACGATGATGGGAATAAATTTATTGATCTTGGAATTTTAGAAGTAGTCAAGAATAAAGGTAGTAATGCATATTTAAAAAATATTGCATTTTCAGAATATGTATATGAAACAAAATATGCCAATATTTATGTAGCCAATTCATTAGGTAATATAAATGCTAGTTCACCATATGAACCAAAGATTTATTATGCGGGAATTGATTATGATGAAGCCGATAAAAATAGAGTTGAACTTTTCAGAGTTGATGGGGAAGTTTCAAATATTCCGCTAACCGAATATGCACCTATTATGCTTGATTATCTCCCAATAGGAGCAAGGATTAGGCGAAAGATCTATAATAATGGTGTGGAATCATGGACCCAATTTGTTGATGCAAATTCGACAGCTACTGAGAAAAGGTTTTTAGATGCTGACTTTACAGTTATTCAAAAAACTGGAGTTCCTCCCACCGAAGATCAAGATGTTATTGTAACATATCAAGTTATATCGGAAGATGGATCTAGTAGTGTTTTATATTTTGTTACGGTAACAGATATTTATTATAATGTAACAATGAAATTTGATTTATATTTTCGTAATTTTGATGATCAGTTAATTCCTATTAAAGATAGTATATTAAAAGATCAAACATTATTAATTGATATTATGAACTTTGAAACAAATGTTCCTGTGACAAATGAATTAGCTCCATCAGTAGGATATTTTCCAAGCTTTAGTGAAATAATAAAACTAAATACTAGAGTTAGTATGTTTTATACATCGCAAAATAATTATAACTATGTCTTTGGACGTAACGTTAGTGGTTTTTATAATATTAAGATGGATTTACCATTGAACTTCAGTTATGAGATTTATTATAATAATTTTTTAATGAAGGAATTTAGTGATTATGTTCCATCACAAGAAGGATTTTACTACTATATAAATTCAAGTGTAAGAATGCGTAACGTTGAGTTTAAAATTGTAATATTCGATTTATTTCAGACACCAGGATGGGGTCTACAAGATAAACATAATCATTTTAATTAATATAACAATAAAGACAATAAAAAATATTTTAAAGACTGTTTGAGATTTATATGCTTAAACGGTCTTTTTGATGATATAATTAATTAGAAAAGGTGATTTTATGTATAGTTCTAAATTAGGTGTTAAAGACACACAAAAAGCGATCAAAATTGTTAAAGATGATTTTGAGAAACGATTATCAAAAATATTGAATTTGGATCGTGTTTCGGCACCAATTATTGTTGAGGCAAACAAAGGAATAAATGATGATCTAGGAATAAAAAATAGTGCATTAAAATTCAATATAAAGTCGCTTGGTTATGATGTTGAGATTGTCCAATCTTTAGCTAAGTGGAAAAGAATGGCACTAAAAAAATATGGGTATTTAACATATGAAGGTCTTTATACAGATATGAATGCGATTAGACAGTTTGATGAAGTTGATAATATTCATTCAATTTATGTTGATCAGTGGGACTGGGAACTAGTGATTAAAAAGGAAGACCGCAACATCACTTTTTTAAAGGACATAGTTAGAAAAATAGTAAGAGCATTAGTTAGCACTAAAAAAAAGGTTAATAGCATTTATCCGGTGTTAACAGATAAAATAACTAGTAAAGTGTTTTTTATTGACGCTGATAAATTAGATAAAATGTATCCCAATATAAATGATAAGGAAAAAGAAAGATTGATTACTAAGGAACATAAAACAGTATTTATTATGGGAATTGGGAAAGAACTATCAAGTGGAAAAACTCATGATTTACGTGCTCCTGATTATGATGACTGGAACTTAAATGGCGATTTATTAATTTGGAGCGATGTATTGGAAGACGCTGTTGAAGTGTCTTCAATGGGAATAAGAGTTGATCATAAATCATTGTTAAAACAAATGGAAAAAACCAATAGGATGGAAGATTTGGCTAATGATTATTATCAAATGATTTTAAATGATAAGTTACCATTAACAATTGGTGGCGGAATCGGTCAATCAAGGATCTGTATGATTCTTTTAGAAAAGATTCATATTGCTGAAGTTCAAGCTTCACTTTGGAGTAAAAAAGAAAAGAAATGCTTCAAAGAGAAAAAGATTAATTACTTATAAAGGATAAGATAAAATGAGATTTAATATAGTTAGAGTTGGAAATGATGCTGAAGGAATTGCATATTATAAAGATAAACCGGTCTTTATATACTATGGGTATAAAGGTGAAGAAGTTGAAGCTGAATTAGTAGTTAATAAGCGTGGAGCTTATGAAGGAGAAATAAAGAGTGTTATTAGTCCTTCTAAGCATCGCGTTGCCCCCCTTTGTCCATATTATGGCGTTTGTGGGGGATGTAACTTAATGCATATTAGTTATGAAGAGAGCTTAAGACATAAAAGAAGTGTAATTGATTTTTTAGTTAAAACGAAGTTAAAGATAGAGTACAAGGACATTGTGATAAACAATACCCATGGATCAGTTGATACATTTAATTACCGTAACAAGATAAATGTTCCAGTAAAAATAATCGATGGAAAAAATGCAATTGGTTTGTTTTATCGTGGCAGCAATCAATTCTTACCAATTGAAAAATGTATTATTGAAGATGATAATCTAAATGTTTTAGCAAAAGAAGTTCTAAAGGTTATGGATCAGTTAAAGATTAAAGCATATGATGCTAAGAGTAATACTGGTCATGTTACTAATTTATCAATTAGAACAAACTTAGAAGGACAGATGCAATTAACATTTGTGATAAAAAATAAAGTTAATTTAGATAAAGCAGCAGAGTTACTAATGAAGAAGAATAGTAATCTAGTAAGCGTTTATGAAAGCTTTATTCCGACATACAAAACTAATCGAGATATGTTTAATGGGACGTTAACATTAATTAAAGGTAGTAAAGAGTTAGTAATGAAATTAAATGAATTTAAGTTTTTAGTAACGCCTAATGCGTTCTTTCAACTCAACAGTAAACAAGCAATTAAACTTTATGAGCTAGTAATTAAAAAAGCAAATTTTAGTAAAGACGATGTTGTTTTAGATGCATATAGTGGGGTTGGAACTATTGCCACATTCATTAGCCCACACGTTAAAGAAGTCGTGGCGATTGAATCAATTAAAGCCGCTGTTAATGCGATGGATGAATCAAATCGCATAAACGGAATAACTAACATGAAAACCATTACTGGTGATGTAGTTAAAGTTACTGATTATTTAAAAAAGAAATTTGACGTGATGGTTTTTGACCCACCAAGAACAGGATTAGGAGAGACAATTATTAATTACATACTAAAAAATCTTCCCAAAAGAGTTGTATATGTTTCATGTAATCCAGAGACACTAGTAGTTGATTTAAAAGGTCTTAGTAGTAAGTATAAAATAGTTTCGATAGATCCATTTGATATGTTTCCACAAACTAGTCAAGTTGAGAGTGTAACGTTGTTGGAATTAAAATCATAAACAATAAAAGATTTTTCAAACGTGACTATTTAATTGACAAAAGAAACAAAATGATTTAAACTATATACACCATAAAGAGAAGGCGAGAGACAAGCTCGATGACCCTTCAGCAACCTGACAAAAAAGTTAAGGTGCTAATGCTTGATTGATGGCTAAATATAAATATGGGATATTACACGCCGTCGTAATGATGGCGTTTTTCTTTTTGGTAGAAAGGAAAAACGATGAGCATTAAAACATTCAATAATTTAATTGGTATTAAAGCTAGTAATAGTGATATCGCGATGATTAGGAGAAAACTTGCTTATCTAGTTGATGAAAGATTAGGAATGTTAGTGGATAAAAACCATCAACATCAAGGGGAAATATCGTTCAATCAAAAAGTGAGGTCATACCAGAATGTTATCCTTCAGTGGGGAAAAGGTTTATTTGAAAACACGGATGTAGAAGTAATTAAATTTATCGCAAGCTTTAAGAATAATGTAATAGTATCAAAGCCACTAACGTATCAAATTGATAAAATCATTGCTAAAGATAAAAAGTGTACAAGTAGTGAAGTTTGGGAGTCATTTAAGAATCTGATTAATGCGAGTATTCAAATGGATCAGATAGACTATTTAAACAAGCCGTATTTATCACTAAAACGAGTAATAATAGTTGGCGAGTCAAAGCACTTAGGAAGATCTTACGATCTAGATTATTATAATAATGTAGGTAGAGTTTGGAATTCACATAATAAAAATGTTTTTGATGAAGTTTTTCCAAAAAGTAAAACTGTGTATGGGATGGGTATAGACCGTGATGTTGTTGGCAATACTTTATACTTTATTGGACACGAAGTTAAGGAGAAAGATTTTTTAGGGATAACTGATGAATATAGTAAAGTATTTATGAAAAATAAAGAGCCTTTCGCTGTTTTTACCCAAACAAATGTTAATAGAAAAGAGATTGGCTTAGTGCTGTCTACGATACATAAACAGGTTGTTGAATGGTTTGCTTACTCAACGGTTAAGAAAAAATTTGAAGGTAATACGATTGACGAGTATGATGAGAATAATAAAATCTTTAAGGTGTATATTCCAATTATGTATAAGGTATAAATAGAAAGATTTTTAATAAGTGTATGAGTTCCTTAATTTAAGATAATAAATTGTTAGTTTAACTGGTCCTTGATAAAGCAATTTTACGAGGACTAGTTTTTTTATATAAAGATAATTTACATTTAATGCTGTTTAAAGTATAATCAATAAAAATAGTGTGACTTAAAGATAAAAAAGGGGATATTAGGTATGAAGTTTAGAAAGCTTACAGGTGAGGATATTAATTTAATAAAAAATTTATGTGAAAATCGAAAAGAATATAACTTCTTTATCTTGATAAATCTAGAAGCCCTTAAAAACAATCAAGATTTAATTCAATATTATGGAATGTTTGATGATAATGAAATGTTGATTGCTGTGGGAATGTTTTATCATCGTCTTTTATATATTGAGATTTCGAATACTGGATTTATTAATGTGTTTATTAACTGATACTATGTCAAGAAAATGGACAAAATAAAAGTATAGAATCATGCTTTTAACGATAACCTTGCTGTTTCACTTAAATCATATTGTTTCTCAAATTCTGTAGGTGTTAAATAATCAAGAGTTCCAT
>Ga0265295_1005919_pt1 | contig 15193 bp, 12 predicted proteins | sample Munlansysbiofilm_FD_192503 | JGI IMG/M metagenome (GOLD analysis project Ga0265295, IMG submission 192503) | Leachate microbial communities from a municipal landfill in Southern Ontario, Canada - Methane capture system biofilm | ecosystem: Engineered > Solid waste > Landfill > Unclassified ... | reverse complement strand
CAGCCTTCTGGGATGAGACCATCAAAGAAGGGGAAGAACGTTGTGCTTTGATAGGGAGCTTCCTGAAGAGGCATGGTAAGGCTGATGGGTACACTTCCAGGGGTTTGTAGATACATAGGATCATAGGTGAACTGATAGCCTTCATCAGTTTGTGCAATAATTCCTGCTAGGATGTTTCTCACAAATACTCGTCCTTGGCGTGTACTTTTCATGGTTTGTACTCTCCATCCATGGGAACTGGTCCCGCAATATGACCAAACATTTTGAGTGCCTGATTCACTTTATCCAAACGAACGGTTTGTTTGCCCTGTTCCAGTTCACGGATGAAACGAAGTCCCAACCCAGAGCGGAGTGCAAACTCCTCCTGGGTGAGTCCCGCACGTTTTCTTTGATCTCGAATAAACATTCCAATTACGTTCATAATAATACTATATACCCGAACGGGTATATTTCAAGAAGATTCTTTTCAGATTATCCCCGAACGGGTATAAAATATGCTTTATTGATTAAAAATATACCCGAACGGGTATAATGAGGAATTATATCTGGTCTTTCTATCGGCCAAGTATTTATCTAGGATTTCTTTTCCGAAGGGGTGTCTGGCAGGAACCGCTTGGTATAGCAAGCAGTCCTTTTTATTAGGGTATTGAAAGCAGTACGTTTACGCAATACTGAAAAAGCTGTAACCATCCTTACGCTCTTTCTTGGAAGCTCCTTGCTCAACTTCACCATCTCAGTCTTTTTCATTGGGAGCTGGGATACTTCTCAACTTATCTCTTTCTTTGCATAGGGTACAAGAGGAGCAACAGAAGCAAACTTTTTGGGCTTTGTAAACATATGAAATGCGATCAATCTATTAAAAAGAACCTTTTAGTTCAAAAAATGAATCGATGATAAGTCTGTATATCAATTTATGATATAAATCCAAAGGAAAGTAGACACTAGTCATCCTGCAATACTTCAAGTATTATACTCATGATACTTGTTTGATTTTCTTTAGTTACAGGGAATCATTCAATTAATATTGCCTATTTCCGTTGAAAGGATGCCTGTGTGCAAGATACGACACTCTCAATAATCATAGCAGGAGATGTAGTCCCCAGTAACAGAACTGAATTATTGTTTTCGTTGGGTGATATTGAGTCTCTGCTTGGAAAAGAACTGGTAAAAATATTCTCTTCTGCCGATATAGCCTCAATCAATCTAGAATGCCCACTTACCAATAGCACACAACCACTCGAGAAGAGAGGTCCGAATCTAAAGGCAGTTCCAGAGACTATTCGTGGAATAAAGGCATTAAATCCAAGTGTAGTTGGATTGGCCAACAACCATATTATGGATTTTGGAGAAACAGGGCTTTCAGATACAATTGAAGTTCTTGAACAAGAAGGCCTAGCATATGTTGGTGTTGGAAAAAATGTGCAAGATGCTGCACAATCCATTCATATTGTCGCAAAAAATGATCTACGTATTGGCTTTTATGCCTGCACAGAACATGAATTCTCCATAGCTACATCCACAAAAGCTGGAGCTAATCCTTTTGATCCCCTAATAACGGGTGACACAATTGCATTGCTAAAGGCTTCAAATCGTATTGATGTGATGATAATACTGTATCACGGTGGGAAAGAATACTATCAATATCCTTCTCCTGATTTACAGAAGACATGTAGGCATTTGGTGGAGAAAGGAGCCGATCTAGTTGTTTGCCAACATAGTCACTGTATTGGTGCTTATGAGCATTATTTACATGGTGACATTGTATATGGACAGGGAAATTTCTTATTTGACATGAACAATCCAATTTCTAGAGAGAGTCTTCTTCTCTCCTACACGTTAAACAAAGAAAAAGAGTCGAATCTTTCATTTCTACCCATTAAGCGAAATGAACTTCAAGGAGGTGGAGGTACTATTTCGCTTGCTGAAGGGGTAGAGGGACAAGAAATTCTTGATGCCTTTATTTCTAGATCAAAAGAAATTCTTGAACATGGGAGCATAGAAAGACATTTTGAGGAATATTCAGAATCCTTGCTCAACATATACTTATCTAAGTTATCCCCATTCGGAAAGATATATTCAAAAATGAATAAGTACCTTTTTCGAGGCAGACTTTTTAATTGGTTGTATCCCAAAGAAAAATTATTTACCCTGCTGAATTTCATTGAATGTGAAGCTCATCGAGAAGTGTTGAATAAAGGCTTGTCATCCAGAGCACGAGACTCTGAACAAAAGAAGAGCATGACATGAGTGGAAGAAAAACTGTTTTAGCAAACTCTTTCTACTACACATTTAGCTCCTTTCTAGTAAAGGCGTTTGGTTTCTTCTTGTTGCCGATTTACACAACCTATCTTTCGCCTGATGATTATGGGATCACAAATTTGGTACACTCATTTCTTGGTGTAGCTACATTCTTGGTTTCTTTCTCCCTCTATTCTGCTATTCCAAGATTTTATGTTGAGTATAAAGACAACCAAGAAAAACTAAAGTCTCTATTTGGGTCGATCATAATCTTTACTCTCATATCAGGATTTGTATTTCTTGGGATAAGTTTCCTTTTTTCTGAGATTATCATACATCTACTTTTTAGAGGCATTCCATTCTATCCATATGTAATAATAGGGTTATTCACATTATTATTTCAAAGCCTTCATACGATTCATGAGAACATTCTTAAAGCAATCCAACGCGGTAAATTCTTAGCTTCACTAAGCTTAATCGTGTTTTTCATGCAAACTGGAATTACAATTGTATTTGTTGTAGTGCTTGGAATGGGACCAGTAGGAGTATTGCTTTCACAAGCAATAATTAGTTTGTTCTATAGTATTTTCATGGTAGTGGATTTAAAGAAACGAGATCTTCTTTCCTTCTCGTTTAGCGGTAAGTTATTGAAACATGCCCTCCAATATTCTATTCCCATTATTCCTCATAACCTTTCAACAAGTATCGCTTCCTTTGTATCAAAGATTTTCATAAATAATTCTACATCTCTTGCTTCGGTTGGGCTTTACGGAATTGCAATGCAGTTTGGTAGTTTGATTGATTTATTTCAGACATCTGTAAACAAAGCTTTTTCTCCTTGGTTTTTTAATGTACTACACGAGGGCAAAGGGCGTTCAGAAGTTAACCAAATGGAGTTTGTCAAAGCCTTGTTGTCCTTATATTCAATTGTGTATTTGGGTATAGGGCTCTTCTCTCAGGAAGCAATACTTCTTATGACTCATAGTAGATATGCTTTAGCTTGGAAAGTAGTTCCTATACTCGTAGTCGCATTTTCTATTAAGTCTATTTATTACTTTTATGTGAATATTCTTTTTTATCATCAAGAAGCAGCTAAGAGGATTTTTTATGCTTCGCTTACTGGCAGTTTTCTTGATATCACATTGGCAGCAGTTCTGATACCAATTTTTGGAATGTATGGTGCAGCTCTCTCATTCCTAATTGGGAAAATCTGCATTGTAACAATTGTTGTTATACTTTGCCGGAATTATAACCATGGAATGTTTGACATTGTTGGTATTATTCAAACAATTCTGCCCAGTATTTGTTTAGTTGGTATAGGACTTGTTTTTAGCTACACTAAATATGAAGCCGAATTTAATTGGTGGAATTTTGCGTACAAGTGTCTGATTACAGGAGTCTATATCATTATTCTGGCGTATAAATACAGGGCATATATACAACAATTCATACAAACTCAAAAAGAGAAAAAACAATCATGAGTAAGCAAACAATACGCAAAATAAAAAACGGAATCATCCGAGCAATACAGAGGATGATCCAACTAATAAGAGGTATCGACGATACAAAAATTGTTTGTATGAGTTTTGAAGGGAAAACATATTCTGATAATCCAAAAGCTTTATCTGAGATGCTATATAGGCTCGATCCGAAACTCTCGATTGTCTGGATATTCAATGATCCCAAGAGCAAGAAGGGTATAGTTCCATCGAATGTTACATGCGTTAGAAATAATTCGCTAACTGCTCTCTATGAGATGGCAACGGCTAAGGTCTGGATAGATAACTTCCAAAAGCCCCTATGGATGTATAAATCCCCCAAACAGATATATGTGCAGACCTATCATGGGGATAGGGGATTTAAGAAAGTACTATTTGATTCTCCCTTTGCGAAAAGAAATTTGCAACTTTTAGAAACTGATCACTGTGATTATTTTATGGTCGGATCATCATTTGCAGAAACAATATTTTCTTCCGCAATGAAATATCAGGGTACTTTTATTAAGAAGGGAACTCCACGTTGCGATTTGCTGGTAAATGGAAATGCTGAACATGCTATTGCGATTAAAGAACAGTTGGGAATTTCCTCTGAAGTCAATATTGTACTCTACGCCCCCACCTTTAGAAGATCTGCAGTAAGCAAGAAAGAAAAGCAGAAACTGCAGGGTATTGATATTGAGAGAACATTACAGAGGTTACACGATGCTTCAGGGAATCAATGGATAATGCTAGTTAGAGCCCACTCTGTAGCCATAGGGGTGGAAGGCATAGAATCAATTTCTTCAGCAATCGATGTCTCGAAGTTTGAGGATATGGCAGATTTGCTGCTTGTATCTGATATGCTCATAACAGATTACTCTTCTTGTGCAGGAGATTTTGCCTTGCTAAGAAGGCCTTGTTTTCTTTTTCAAGATGACTATGAAGAATATCTAAAGCATGATCGTTCACTCTATTTCGAAATCGCAGAATCCCCATTCCTTGTTGCCAAAAACCAAGATGAGTTGGAGAGTTTGATTTCAGAATACTCAAAGTATGATTATGAAAAGAATTGTGAGGATATACTTGCATTCTATGGGGCATACGAGACAGGACATGCTTCTGAGGAGGGGGGTAGATTATTACTATCTCGTGTGAATCAATGAAGACTGACCCAGCTCGTGGTAGAATGATGGGGAAAGGAGTTATAGTATGAATATTGCATTGATTATTGCTGGAGGTTCTGGTCAACGAATGAACCAAGATATCCCCAAACAATTTATTAATGTATATGATAAGCCGGTAATCATATATACATTAGAAGCTTTTGAGAAACATCCAGAGATAGATGAGATTGCAGTCGTCTGTATTGAAGGTTGGGAACATCTTTTGAGGGCATATGGAAAACAATTTGGGATATCTAAGTTGAAGCATGTTATTCCTGGTGGAAAAACAGGAATGGATTCCATTAAAAACGGAATTTTTTATCTCGCTGATATAATTCAGGAGAACCCCATCGTTTTAATTCATGATAGTATTCGGCCCCTTGTTTCCCAAGAGATCATTTCTGACAGCCTTGTCAAAACAAAAACTTATGGCTGTGCAGTTACATGTATTCCTTGTGTAGAGGCTATGTTGGAGACAAAGGATGGAATATCTTCAGAATCAAGTTATCCAAGAGACAACCTAAAGCGGACACAAACTCCCCAAGCTTTTTTTCTGGATGATTTAGTAACACTACATAAAGAGGCTCAAGAAAAGGGAATAGAGAATTCAGTTGCAACGTGTACCTTGATGATTGAGCTCGGCCGAACAGTATATTTCTCTATGGGATCAGAAAAGAATATCAAACTTACCACAATGGATGATATTGATATTTTTAAAGCACTATTGAAACAATACCAGAATGAACGGAAAATTTAAGCTATGCAACGAGCTAAACTAGATATAGTATTTGGAAAACTAACTAAAACGATTCCCAATTTTGAAACACTTTTCGGGAAGAGCTTCCTTATTACCGGGGCGAATGGGTTGATAGGCAGTGTTCTTGTTGATTTTCTGCTCTACCTAAATACAGAATTTCAAGCAAATTGCAGTATAATAGCAATGAGCAGGAGCTTAGAAAAGCTTGAGAAACGGTTTTCTCAATATGCTGGGAATACAAAGCTCTCTCTTGTGGCTCATGATGTTTCAAATCCATTCCCCTTGCTTCCATTCTCCGATTATACTATTCATACTGCTGCACAAGCATATCCAAATCTATTTTCTCAAGATCCTGCAGGAACTATAATAGGTTCAGTTCTAGGAACTCTTAATGTCTTAAATTTTGCTAGGAAGTCAAAGTTTAGTAGGGTATTGTTCGTTTCCTCGGGAGAAGTGTATGGTGAACTAGATTCAAATATGTATGGGATTAAAGAGAACGAGTCAGGTTTTATTGATATCAATAGTGTTCGTTCGTGTTATCCGAATGGGAAGCGAGTTTCAGAGAATCTATGCCGTGCATATGGTGTGCAATATGGTCAAGATGTCGTAATTGCAAGACCTTCGCATGTTTATGGCCCCTTTATCGGGGAGAAGGATAACAGAGCAAGTTCTGAATTCTTTCGACTTGCTGCCCAAGGAAACTCATTGGTCCTGAAAAGTGAAGCAAAACAACTCCGTTCGTATACATATGTATTTGATTGTATTTCGGCAATCTTCTCAATACTCACATCAGGCAATTCTGGTGAAGCCTATAATGTAGCTAATCCCGACTCAATTATAACGATTTCTGGTTTTGCTGAACTGCTTGCAGACATCGCACATGTAGAACTTAGAAGAGATTACTTAGAAAGCTCTGTTGAGTTCTCCCCCATATCAAATGCGGTTCTCAATAGCGATAAATTAATTGCTCTTGGTTGGAAGCCTCTTTTTACCATGGAGCAAGGTCTTGCTCATTCTTTAGATGTATATCATGAGTTATTTGATTAATACGAGGATTGCTTTCTTGGACAGAGAAAATCCCCAGTTATGTGGGCTTCCATTTGTGAATAAGATTTTCAGAGCTTTGTAGCTGGTTTATTCCTTCTATCATTGTTATGAAGTTTGTTGTCATTTTATATCTATACCCATCCAAGTAATTATCTAGGATTTCTCTCCCTAGGGGGCTTGCTTCCTTGCACATGAGTTTGCTACCACGGTATGATTGACTCCGTTGGAGGCATTATTGTGGCAACAAAGCAGAAGAAACTTGGGACCTTTGACAGTATACACCTTTTGATCGGGGGAATGATCGGCAGCGCCATCTTCTCTCTGTCTGGAATGACCATCCTTAGTGCAGGACCGTCGGCAATTATCTCCTGGGTTCTTGGCGCGCTTATCCTGCTTGCCTATGGCTTGCAGACAGCAGAGCTTGCCTCTCGCTATCCCCAAAGTGGAGGAGTCTTCGCATTTCCAGCCTTACTCTTGGGTAAAACAAGGGAGCAAGGCAATCTGTGGGGGTGGATTTCAGCGTGGGCCTATCTCTTTGGGTGTATTGCAGGAGCTGCCTTCTCAGCTATCTATATTGGTATTTACCTCTCTGTTGCATTTCCTGCCATGGGGGCCTTGCAGGTACCGCTTGGTATTGCAGCAGTTCTTTTTAGTGGAGTGTTGAACGCAGTACGTTTCCGTATCACCGGAAAAGCTACTACCGTGCTTACCCTGTTCCTTGGACTCACCTTGGTTATCTTCTCTGTCTCAGTATTTTCAAGTGGGAGTTGGGACGCTTCTCAGCTTACTCCTTTCTTTACACAGGGAACTGGGGGAGTTACAGGGTTTTTGGATGCACTTCCGCTTGCCATGGTAGCCTATGGGGCTATTGTTGCCCTGTCATTCCTTGTTGGGGAAGTAGAGAAACCAAACCGAACAGTTCCCAAGGCGATGGCGATTGCCATGGCCGTTGTCTTGGTGCTCTACTTGATAGTGCTGGTGGCAACCTTGGGGTTGGTACCTTCATCCTATCTACAAGAGAATGAGGGGATGCGATACATTCCTCTCTATGCTGCAGCATTCAGTCTTCCTGGGTTAGCCTTCCTTACTCCTCTGATCTCCATCTCAGCAGTACTGGCACTTCTTACTACCATGATCGTAACCATGGCCCTTGCAAGCCATACCCTGCAAGCTACAGCAGAGAAGGGTGCTCTTCCTCATTTCCTTGCAAGAACGGGTAAGGAGAATGGAGCCCCACTGACTGCAACAGCAGTAGTAGTGCTCGTAACTGGTTTCTTTGCCGCATTTCCCCAACTTACCAATCTGTTAATCAACCTAGGAGCTCTTTGCAATGTAATTGTGGTAGCAATCGTCTGTGTAACGGTCATTGAGTCAAGAAAACAACACCCAACCAAGGAAGCAGGGTTCTTCCATGCACCAGGAGGGAATATTCTCCCTATTCTGACTCTGGCTGTGTTGGTTGCCAGCTATGTACCGAGTGTCATACAAGGTGGATGGCAGCTCTGGTTAGCAACGGTCATCTACTATGTAATTGGGCTTCTTTTCTACCGAAGGCCGAGGAGGCAGGTATGAGTGTAGCATTCGGGCATTTTGATGGAGTCCATCGTGGGCACCAAGCCATCCTTGCCCACAAGCCAGAGAAAATATATATACAGCCGGCTACCGGCCAAGCAGTGCTTACCACTGATGAAGAGCGTGATGCCTTGATCAGGGAGTATGTAGGCCAGGCGTGTAGCATTATTCACGTGGATAAGCGTCTGGAAACCAAGGGTTTCGACTCCGTGATTGTGGGAAGCCACCACCCAGGGCTTGCCTCGCTCAAAGAGCACAATGAAAAGCTTGATCTTATCAAACCTGTGCTCTTTAAGGGTGAACCGATTACTGCTGACCGTATAGCCGATAGTTTGCTCAGGGGAGAGATTGAAGAGGCTGAAGAGATGCTAGGGCATCCCTTCACCATGACTGGAGAAGTGGTATATGGAAGACAGCTGGGGAGAACGGTGGGAATGCCCACCGTCAACATGAAAATTGCATCCAACAAGCTTATCCCACGTCATGGGGTGTATGGAACGATTACCATTGTTGATGGCGTACGATACCTTGGTGTTACAAGTATCGGTCCCCGGCCAACGGTTGATGATTATCCCACCGTTACCATTGAGACCTTCCTTCTTCATTTCAATCGTGACCTCTATGGTCAGATTATAACCATGGAGATCAAGAACTTCATTCGTCCCATCACCAAGTTCGAGAGTCTTCAGGCTGTCAGGGAACAGGTGGACAAGGATGTGTTGTTCGTGGTGGAGAAGGGGTTGGAATGAGCAGTATGTGGAATAAGCTTGGTAAGAAACTAACCAAGATTGTAAGAAATCCCCAATTGTTCATTTTGAGAACAAGTTTGGTACGGTTTCTTTCAGATGAAACCTGCGTTGCTTGGCGATATAAGAGTAAAACAGGGAACTATCTCGACCTAAGTAATCCGAATACATTTAATGAAAAAATACAATGGTTGAAGTTGCATGATCATAATCCTGAGTATCAAAAATTTGTTGATAAATACGCTGTTCGTGAATATGTTTCGGCGACAATAGGTTCCCACTATTTAATACCTCTTATCGGGGTATACAATGATGTAGAATCTATTCCTTTCCAAACTTTGCCTAATACATTTGTGTTGAAATGTACCCATGACTCAGGGGGCGTCATTGTCTGTAAAGATAAAGAAAAGTTGGATATTCCAGCAACAAAAAAAATATTACATCGCGCCCTGAAAAAAAATCTTTATTGGCATACAAGAGAGTGGCCCTATAAAAATATCGAACCAAAGATTATTTGCGAAAAATATCTTGTAGATGAATCAGGTTATGAATTGAAAGACTATAAGATTTCATGTTTTCACGGGGAGCCTCGAGTTATTCAAGTTATGAGCAATAGGAAAGCAAGCACCTATAACATTAATCATTATGATACAACATGGAATGAATTACATATCGAGAGGAAAGGACATGGCAGTAATCCACTAGGTATAGAGAAACCTAAACATCTTGAAAAGATGTTGGAAATAAGTAGAGTTCTGGCAAAGGGTGTTCCATATGTAAGGGTTGATTTGTATCAAACGGAAGATGCGATATATTTCGGCGAATTGACATTATACCCTGGAAGCGGTTGTCTTTCATTCGCACAAACTGCTGACGATGAATACTTAGGAAGTATGATTCATCTTAGTCAAGTTTAGTTAAGCAATACACTGTAGAGTGTATTGGTATTCGATTGCATTAAAAATGGACATTTCTGGACTCCCTACCCATCTCATGATACCGTCATAGGGTGAGGTAGTCTAAATGAAAGTAGCGAAGAAATCCCGTGGGTCATTTACCATGCCAGGAGAAGCTGGCTATGAAGATCTTTCCCTCTCTCTAGCAGAGAAGTGGGGTGCTGATGTTATTCGCGATTGCGATGGGACCAAGCTCTCTCCACGGTTGCTGGAAGCGGGCATGGATGTATATTCCACCATCTGCATCATTCGTGAACACAACGAGTTTACCTCAGCCCATCCACAGTTCCAACAGCAAACCTTTCTGGAGAGTGAGCGGATAGTAAGTACCTCTAAAACAATAGAAATTCCATTACTTACACGATACTTCTCAAAGCAGTTTGAAGTTAATGAATCATCGGTACAGTATTGGCAGGTACTTGACCGAACAATTGGAGAAGAGATCCTTGCTTCATCATGGCGGTATAATACTACAACCAAATCAGTCACCATTGAGGGTTGCATACCCTTTCACCAGTACAGTGTGAACTTCCTTGCTTTCCGAATCTGGGAAGAGATAAACATGTACAATCATGTAACCAACAACTGGAAAAGCGAACCATTGAGGCAGTTGGACCCCCGGTACCCCGAGGTCCAAAGCTATTTGCGTTCTTATCTGGTTCGCTGGTGCGAGGAGCACCCAGAGACAGATGTAGTACGTTTTACCTCTCTCTTCTACAACTTTGTGTGGATATGGGGGAGTGATGAGCGAAACCGGAATCTCTTTACCGACTGGGCTTCCTATGACTTCACGGTCAGTCCGCTTGCCTTGGACCAGTTTGAAGCACAGTATGGATATCGCCTCACAGGTGAGGATTTCATAAACAATGGGAATCGCAATCCTTCCCATATTGCATGGAATAAACGGATGATGGACTACCTCTGGTTCACCAATGCCTTTGTCTGCTCGTATGCCAAAGAGCTGGTTGATATTGTGCATAGCTATGGCAAAAAAGCCTATGTATTTTATGATGACAGCTGGGTTGGAATGGAACCACAGTCAGAGGCCTTCCAGACAATCGGGTTCGATGGAATCATAAAGTGTGTCTTCTCCGGCTTCGAGGTTCGTCTCTGTAATGCTGTTCCAGGAGGACTTACTCATGAGTTGAGGTTGCATCCCTATCTCTTCCCTGTGGGACTCGGAGGAGCACCCACATTCAAGGATGGAGGCAATCCAGCGCTCGATGCACAGAAGTACTGGGTGAACGTCAGAAGAGCGATGCTTAGGGCTCCCATCGACCGAATTGGCTTAGGTGGTTATTTGCACCTGACTGAAGGCTTTCCTGATTTTGTTGAAACCATAGCGGACATAGCTGATCAGTTCAGGAAGATCAAGGAGCTACATCAGATATCAGAGGTATACATTACTTCATTGAAGATTGGCATTCTCAGTAGTTGGGGAAAGCTCAGAACCTGGACCTGCGGTGGTCACCATCATGAACATCCAGATCTGGATTTGATCAACATACTGGAGAGCCTTTCTGGTCTTCCCTATACCGTAGAATTCCTGAGTTTTGATGTAATTTCCAAGGAAACCCTTGATTCTCTTGATATCGTAATCAACGCAGGCTTTGAAGGGAGCAGCTGGAGTGGGGGAGAGAACTGGGATAATGCTGAGGTTGTTACTCTGCTTACCCAGTGGGTCTATGAGGGGGGAACCTTTTTAGGTATAAATGCACCCTCTGCAATTAATCATTCATTTAGAATGGCACATGTACTTGGCGTGGATAGTGATGATGGACGGAGATTATGTCATGGACAGTGGGAAGTGAACGTTGCCCAAGATTCAAAGGCTCAGTTCAAGATACATTCCAAGCACGGTATCTATCTAATCGATGGCAATACCACTGTGCTGCAAGCACAGGATGGATTGCCAACATACACAGAGCGAAAGTTTGGACAGGGTAAGGGTATCTATCTTTCAGAGTATAGATATTCTCCTGAGAATACCTTTGCACTACGTTCAATCCTTGAACAAGGAATGAAAACAGAAGCTCTCTTTACCACTGATAATCCCAATATAGATTGCGCATACTTCCCGGAAGCAAAGACACTTCTACTTGTGAATGGAGGTGAAAAGGAGCAGAAGGTATGTGTGAATACCTTCGATGGACAACTTTTTGAAACAATAGAAGGATTTGACGTGAAATTCATATCCGTAAATAGGCTGGAAATTTGAGTTATTGCAGTTTCTTTGAATTACTGCAATACTCGTTTTGGTTAGGAGTGAATTAATGAACAAAAATGACGGAAAAACTTGGTTCGATTATTTATGTGACCTTTCACTCATCGGATTGTTAACTGCTCTATTTGCTTTCAGTACCAATGCGAAAAATATATTTCTCCCCTTAGAAATATTTTTTCTAGTCACTTTTGGGATTCGATTTTTTATAAGTAGATCAAAGCTTTCTCTCTATACTGTTTGGAGTATCGGTCTCGTAGTACTTGCTTTACTTTCAACTACTTATGCCCCTAATGAGTCAGAAGCGAGGAGATTAGCAATCTCTATGATTCAAGTAGTTTTATTTGGAAATCTTATTCTCCCCTATCTGAGAGATTCAGATAAAAACATTCATATACTTCTGTATGGAATTATGATTGCTGCCTCTTCCTTGTTAGTTCGCATACTGATGTCAGCCCCGATGGAGGAACTGCTCAGTAGAAGATGGGGGCCAACTGTAGAGATCAATGCAAATCAAGTTGGTCTATGTTTAGCCTTTGGTGCATTGGTAGCACTATATTACGGAATTGCGGAGAAAAGATATTTCTATTTGCTACTCATGCCAATTTTGGCATTGTCGAGTCTCTTTTCTGGATCTCGTAAAGCTATAGTGCTCATATTAATTGGAGGAATACTCCTGATTGTACTAACTCGTAAGCCAACATTCTCATCTTTCTTGGAGTTGTGTGTTTTATTAATAATATTACTTGGTATCTGGATTCTAGTTTTTAGATGGGAACCACTGTATAGAGTCCTTGGAAACCGAGTTGAAACCTTCCTTTCGTTTTTTAGTAATGAAGGAGCGACAGATGGAAGTACTTCAATTAGGTTCGAGATGATTAGAAATGGATTCGATCTAGTGCTTCAAAGACCTTTATTCGGGCATGGAATGGCTTCATTCAAAGAGATTTCTGGATACCGGTTCTATTCACACAATAACTATATTGAAATTTTAGTTTCGTGGGGGTTCATCGGATTTATATGGTTCTATGGTTTTCTCGCTGTTATATTTATACTGGGATTAAAAAAGTTTTTTTCTGTAAAGAAAACCACGCTCTTGATTTTAGAAATTATGATACTTATTGTTTTGGTTATTGATGATTTTGGACGTGTTCGATTTTATGATGAGATTTCCCATATCTTCTATGCATTTTGCTATGCAGCTTTATTGGGCCAAGTTCCACAGACCGGGTATGACCTTCCTACGTTGGGAAAGGCCATCTTGAACTGGATACGACACCCCCGATTGTCACGTCAATCATAGTTTACACCCATCTCTAAGAATGATACGCTACTATACAGCTCAAAACATGGTAAGAGTGATTTTGTTTCCTCGGGAATTGGAGGGCTAATCTTATATGCAGGGATGCAAAATCAACGCTTGGTTGGATACACATGAAACAGACTTCTGTTCTATTTTTAGTAAATGATTTGGAATTTCTCTATACCTTGCGTTTAGAGATGGTAGAGCGATTGCTTCAGGAAGGGGCAAATATTACCATATCAGCTCCATATAAGGATCGAGTATCATATTTTAAAAATCTGGGATGCAATTTTTTCCAGATAAATTTCAGCAAGAGGGGATTAAACCCTTTTAGTGATTTAGTATTACTCTATAATTATTATAAACTTATTAAAAGAATAAATCCTGATGTTGTCCTTACCTATACAATTAAATCAAATATCTACGGTGGGTTGGCTTGTCGTTTTTCCCACACTCCTCAGCTTGCAAACATGACTGGGCTTGGTGATGGGCTCATGCATGACAACTGGGTCCAGAGGGTAGTCTTGGTTTTGTTGCGTATGGCCTTTAAAAGGACGAAGGTAGTGTTCCTTCAAAATCAGACAAATTACCAATATTTTCTGGATCATAGAATTTCAACAGAATCGCAATGTAGATTGATAAGAGGTTCTGGTGTAAGTCTAACCAGGCATCCATTTGAAGCCTTTCCGGAGGAAACGGATGGTGTAAAGCTCTTATTCATCGGGAGAATTCTTCGAGATAAAGGTGTAGATGAGCTCATTGCTGCAGGGAAGATGATACATAGTAATCACCCTGATTTTCGATGTGATATCGCTGGTTTCTATGTTGATGATTCGTACAAAACAAAGCTAAGTGCGTACGAAGAAAGTGGAGCAGGTTCGTATTTAGGATTTAGGAAGGATATTCATCAACTTATTAAACAGTATCATGCTATAGTCCTTCCTTCCTACCATGAAGGCATGGCTAATGTACTTCTTGAAGCAGCCGCTTGTGGGAGACCTGTATTGGCATCTAATGTACCTGGGTGTCGAGAAACCTTTGATGAAGGTATTTCTGGTATTGGCTTTGAACCTAGGTCAGTTGATGCTTTGACACAAGCAATCGCACGATTTATTGCGCTTCCACATGAAGATAAAGTCGCAATGGGTCTAGCAGGTAGGAAAAAGGTAGAAAATGAATTTGATCGTCAGATTATAATTGACACATATATGGAAGAGATTGGGAAAATAATCGCCCCTTGGCAAGATAAGGATAATTAAAATGATAGACCAGTTACTTAATAGAAAGACAAAGATATCTCTCATTGGGCTTGGGTATGTAGGTATGCCAATAGCCGTTGCCTTTGCAAAGAAAGTAGAAGTTATCGGGTTTGATATCAATACAGAGAAAGTTGCTCTTTATCAGAAGGGGATTGATCCAACCAAAGAGGTGGGAGATGCTGTCATCAAATCCACTAATGTTGAATTTACAAGTGATGAATCAAAACTGAGAGAAGCAAGTTTCCATATAGTTGCCGTTCCTACTCCTGTTCACGCGGACCATACCCCTGATCTTACGCCGGTGAAGGGAGCCAGTAGGATATTGGGAAGAAATCTTTCCAAGGGATCCATTGTTGTGTTTGAATCCACGGTCTATCCCGGTGTGACCGAGGAGATATGTATCCCTATACTCGAAGAAGAATCCGGGTTGACCTGTGGTGTTGACTTCAAGGT
>Ga0265295_1005915_pt1 | contig 15206 bp, 15 predicted proteins | sample Munlansysbiofilm_FD_192503 | JGI IMG/M metagenome (GOLD analysis project Ga0265295, IMG submission 192503) | Leachate microbial communities from a municipal landfill in Southern Ontario, Canada - Methane capture system biofilm | ecosystem: Engineered > Solid waste > Landfill > Unclassified ... | reverse complement strand
CGTTTCGCGCACCAGATCGAGGGCCGTTTCCGCATCCCTGTCGTGCTGGTCGACGAACGAGGTTCCAGCCTTGAAGCCCAGCAGATCCTGGGCACCCACGCCGCAGACGATGCCATGGCTGCGGCCGTGATTCTGCAGCGGTATCTGGATCATCCGGCGACGGACGGTTCGTGAATGGCTGAATTATGATGTGCGCCATTGCCCATTCAGGGTAGGGGATGCCGGTGGCGCTATTCTTGTTCCTGTTCCGTTTCGTCTGTGTGTCGGCCTGGGTTCTGCTGGGCCTGTTGACCGAACTGGTGGTGTTTCCGATTCTGCGCCGCACCCAGCGGCGCAGAATCGTGGGCGCGTGGTCGCGGGGGCTGATGTGGCTGTGCGGTGTCCGCGTGCGGTGCTTGGGTGATCCGGTGATCCGGGGGGCCGTCCTGTGGGTGGCCAATCACGTTTCCTGGGTCGATATCTTTGTGCTCAACAGCGTGCGCACCACGTCGTTCGTGGCCAAGAGCGATATCCGGCGCTGGCCGGTGATCGGGTTGCTGGTGGCCTGGGCGGGCACGCTGTTCATCGATCGTCATCATCGGCACGCCGTGCGTGATGCCGGCCGCCAGATGCGTGCCTGCTTCGACCAGGGCGATGCGGTGGGTTTGTTTCCCGAAGGCACGACCACGGATGGTGCGGATGTGCGGCCCTTTCATGCGGGGCTGTTCGATGCTGCCGTGCGGGCCGGCGTGCCGACGCAGCCGGTGGCCCTGCGCTTCCTGAGGCGGGGGCGGCGCGCGCCGGAACTGGCCTTCGTCGGTGAACAGACGCTGGTGGCCAACCTGTGGTGCCTGCTCGGTGCCTGGGGAGTGACGGTGGAATGCGAATTCCTGGCGCCGATCCGGACCGCAGATGGGCTGTCGCGGTCGGATGTGGCACGGTGTGCTCAGGCCGCCATCGGTGCTGCCGTACGCGCCGAGCCAAAGTGAATTTCAGCGGCAGGCGGAACAGTCCTGCTGGATGATGTGATGGTCGCGCAGCCGCAGCGCGGTCAGCGCGCGCCCCCAGACGCAGCCGGTATCCAGGCAGGTCGCGTCCGGGCGGATGTGCAGGCCCAGGGCGGACCAGTGGCCGAAGACCACCGGTTCTGCGGGATCGCGCCGGCCTGGCAGTTCGAACCAGGGCACCAGACCGGGCTTGTCGTGGGGGCCTGCCTTGTGGCGGAAATTCATCCGGCCGTCGTCCGCATGGCAGACCCGCATGCGGGTCAGGGCGTTGACGATCACCCGCATGCGATCCGGGCCGCGCAGGCTGTCGTCCCACTGCAGGGGCTCTTCGCCATACAGGTCGTGCAAGGCGGGATGCCAGTCGGGCTGGCGCAGGGCGGCTTCGATTTCGCCGGCCAGTGCCTGGGCCTGGTCCAGGGTCCAGGCGGGCAGGATGCCGGCATGGACCATGACGTGGCCCCGATCGCGCACCAGCAGCGGCCGGTGGCGCAGCCAGTCGATCAGTTCTGCGGCATCGGGGGCTTCCAGGATGTCCTGGAAGGTGTCGGACCGGCCCGGCGGACGCACGCCGGCCACCACCGCCAGCAGATGCAAGTCGTGGTTGCCCAGTATGGCGCGCGCGCGCGATCCCAGGGATTGGATCAGGCGCAGTGCTCCCAGGGAATCGGGGCCGCGGTTGACCAGATCCCCGGCAAACCAGAGTTCGGTGTCGGGGCGGGACAGTTCGGGATGGGCGAGCAGGGCGCGCAGGGCGCCGGCGCAGCCCTGGACATCGCCAATGACCCAGACGTCGCCTTGGTGGGGGGGGGCAGGCGTCATGCGGGGCTCCGCTGGATCCGGCGCTGGCGCAGCCACAGGGCCAGCGGATGGCGATGTTCCATGCCCAACAGGGCCAGCAGGGCAGCAGCCAGGCCAACCATGCTGGGCACCAGGGCGGTGGCCCAGGGGGGCCAGTCGCCCAGCATGCCGGCGTTCAGGGCCAATTGGTTGAGCATGAAAAAGCCCACCCCCAGAATGATGCCTGCGAAGACTTTGACCCCGACCCCGCCCCGGCGCGTCTGCATGAAACCGATCGGCGCGGCGATAGTGATCATGACCAGCAGGGTGAAGGGGTAGGCGATCTTGCGCCACAGGGCGACTTCCTGGCGGTCGGCCTGCAACTGGTTGTTCTTCAGGTAATGGATGTAGTCCAGCAGATCCGAGATCGCCATGCGTTCGGGCGTCAGAATGCGGGCGATCAGGCGTTCGGGCGTCAGCGTCGTGGAGATGCTGCGCTCGTCCAGGTGGACCAGTTCGCTGATGGGGGCGTCGGGCACCTGCGCATTGGCCAGGGCGTTCGCCGATTGCGGGCGGATGCGGGTTTCGGTCAGGTCGCGCAGCACCAGACGGCCTTGCTCGAATTGTCCTTTGGCGGCATGGACGACATCCAGCAGGGTGTCGTCTGCTGCGAATTCGTAGAGCACCACATCGCTGACGCGGCCCTGGCCGGAAAGCTGGGCGATGTTGATGATGCGGGTGCCCCCTTGGCTGTCGGCTTCCTTGAACCAGTAGCCGCTCGATAGCCGGCCGCCGTCGGTGCGGCCCAACAGGGCCAGGCGGGATTCACTGCCGCGCAGTTCGGCGGCGGGGGTGATGAATTCCGACAGGATGAAGGCCCCCAGGACCAGGGGAATCGTGATCAGCCACAGGGCGCCCAGCAGGCGCAGGCCGCTGACCCCCGAGGCCCGCAGAATGGTGAGTTCGTTGCGCTGCGCCAGTCCCGCAAGCGCCAGCACCGCGCCGATCAGCAGGCCGATGGGCAGCAGTTCGTACAGATGGTTGGGGACGTCCAGGGCCTGCAGGTAGAACAGGTTCAGCAGGGTCAGGCGCTGGCCGACCTTGTCCAGACCTTCGATCAGTGCGAAGAACAGAAAGAGCCCCACCAGGGCCACCAGGACGACGGCGGTCGAGCGGTAGATTTCGCGGGCGATGTAGCGTCGTGCCGTGCGCATGGCCGGAAAAACGATGAAAACCTCAATAGTACCCTGAACCGCCGGGACAGCCGGGGGCCGTTACCGGGGCACCGCGACCTGCGGCATCCGCGCACGCACGGTGCCCGCATGTGAGCGCAGATAGGCGGTGGCGCCGTGACGGTCATAGTAGGCCGGGTTGGGCAGCATGGCCGCCAGTTGCGCGGCTTGGCCAGACGACAGGCGTGCTGCGTCCGTGCGGAAGTAATGCCGGGCCGCCGCCTGGGCGCCGAAGGTGGCGGTGCCCCACTGGGCCACGTTCAGGTAGAGTTCCAGGATGCGGCGCTTGCTCATCACCGCCTCGATCATGTAGGTCAGGATCAGTTCCTGGCCTTTGCGCAGGTAGTTGCGCGAATTCGACAGAAACAGGTTCTTGGCCAGCTGCTGGGTGATCGTGGACCCGCCACGCCGGCGCGAACGGCCCAGGTCGGCCTGGCGCTGGTTGTAGCGCCAGGCCTTGCGGATGGCATCCCATTCGACACCGTCGTGATCCATGAAGCCACTGTCTTCGGATGCAATGACGGCGCGCTTCAGGTTCAGGCTGATGCGCTCGTAAGGCACCCATTCGTACGTCAGCTGGGCCTCGGGGTTGTCTGCCCGCAGGGCGTTGAGCGTGTCCTGCATGACCGGGGTGTTGGATGGATTGCGGAAATTGAACCAGACCACCATGCCCAGCAGGCTGGCCTGGTACAGGAAGGCAGCGCACAGCACCGTCAGCAGGACGGTCGTGGCGATTTTCCGGCTGGGCCGGCTCATTGGGCGGCCTGCACGCCAGGCGGGACCATGTCCAGGCCGTCGCGGGTGAAATGCCAGGTTCGCGTGATGGCCAGGATGTCCGTGTGTCGTGCCAGTTCCGGCGGCAGCGGGTCAAATGGCGCGGCCAGTTCGACGATGCGGCGGGCGGCGCTGTTCAGGATGGCCTGCTGCGCAGGCCGGTCGAACTGGATATGGTCCAGACTGCCGTCGCGCCGGATGTAGACGGTCAGCTGCAGGTCGCCATAGATGCGGCCACGCGCTTCGGGCGGATAGTGCCGGGTGCCGATCAGTTCGATGCGCTGGCGCCAGGCTTCTACGTACCGGGCGTCATCCGATGCCCGGGCAGATGGGGCGGTGAAGGTTTGCCGGGGCAGGGCGTTGTAGCGTTCGATGCGGTCTTTCAGGGCTGCGATGCGGGCGCTGATGACCAGGCTGTCCTGCTGGCGGTCATCCTCGCCCGGATCCGCGCTGCGGCCCAGCAGTGTGGGAGATGGCCGGGCGGCGGCGACCGCGTCCAGGGATTCGACCTGGCTCAGCAGGCGGCGCTGTTCGGCCTCGAGTTCGGCTTGCCGCCGCCGCAGTGCGGCCAGCACGGTCTCTTCGGCGCTGCTGTCGGACGTCCGTGGCAGGGGAGAAGACGTGATTCCCTGTGCCCGATCCCCGCCGCCGTCCAGGTTCTGCTGGGCCAGCACCTGGGGATTCAGCGGCGCCTGTTCGCTGTGGCTGTTGACCAGGGTGACTTCCAGAGAGGACGGTTGCGTGGCCGGCGAGACGGGCAGAAAGCGCCAGGCCAGCAGTGCTGCATGCGCCGCCAGGGACAGCACCAGCGCGACCGCCATGCGGCTGCGGCCTTCGCGCTGGGGTTCCAGCAATTGCAGTGGCAAAGTGTCCATGCTTTTGCGGTTCCTGTCGTGGTGAGAGCCCTAGCCCGTTTCCCGCAGGCGGAATTCAACATCCAGGCCGATTTCATCGTAGCCCAGGATGTCCAGCTGCACTTCCTGGCCGCGCTCGAATTCGGGCAGGCCATTGATGCGGGTGACGAAGGGCGCGCAGTCCAGCCGCACCAGGTTTTCCCGCAACACATGGGCACGCACGGTTTTCAGGCCCTGTTGCTGCAGCCAGCGGATGCACCAGTAGCGTTCCATGGCCGCCTGGAAGTCGCCCCACAGCGTGTATTGTGAATCAAAGGCGCCGATCAGGGCGTACAGGTCTGCATCCTTGGGCTTGAAGGGGGCGGCCAGGCGCGCGGAAACACCGTGTTCGGCCGCTGCCAGGATCTGGCCCTGGTTGACCAGATCCACATAGCGGCGCAGCGGCGAGGTCGACCAGATGTACTGCGGCACGGCGATGGCTTCGTGCGGCAGCGCCTGGGTGGACATGCGGGTGCGGCCGGCCTGCTGGGACCGGTAGATGCCCGGCACGCCGTGACGGGCCAGCAGGGCGCCCCATTGGGTGTTGGCCAGGATCATGTATTCGGCCACCAGGCGGTCCAGTGGCGCGTTGCGCTGGCGTGGCACCAGGCGGACCGTCGAGTCCGGATCGTCGGGTGGGCCGTCGATTTCGAAGCCGTATTCGATGCGGTCGTTGTTTTCCGGTTTGCCGCGCGTGCGGTCGCGCACGGCGCACAGCGCCTGGGCGAATTGCCACAGGGGGCGCATCCAGTGGCCGAGCGGCAGAGGTGCCGCCGGGTCGTTCAGCACGGCCTCGGTGATTTCGCCGATCTGGCCGGTCCGCAGATTGGCTGTCACGCGGATGCGTTCCAGGCGAGTTTCGGTGTCCAGGATTTCGCCATCGGCGAGGCGGCCGGTGACGTACAGGGACAGCGCCGGTCGCCACTGGCCTTCGTCCAGCGAGAATGCGGCGATCAGGCTGGGGGCCAGCATGGGGATCTTGTCGCCCGGCATGTAGACGGTGGACAGGCGCGCACGGGCCTGCTCATCCAGGGCGCTGCCGCGAGTCACGGCCAGGGCAGGGACGGCGATGTGGATGCCGACGCGGATCGTATCGGGTGTGGGAGTCGAGACCGACAAGGCATCGTCGATTTCGATCGTGCTGGCATCGTCCAGAGAGTAGGCTTCGATTTCAGTCTGTGGCAGGTCTGCGCCCCAGTCCTGGAGGTCCACTGCAGGCCAGTCCGTGCCGCGGGGGAAGTGGATCGACAGGAAGCGTTCGCGCATCATGGCCAGCGGATGGGGCCAGACCCCCAGTGACAACAGCAGCCGTTCGGGGCTGGTGCCCGATTGCTGGACGGCGGCGTCAAAGGCTTTCCATTCCAGGGTATTTTTGTCGGGCCGGTCCAGAAAGGTCGGGGCGGCGGCGCGCAGGGCCTCGGGCAGGATGCCTGCCAGCATGGTCGCAGTCCATTGACCCTGCAGCTCGGCCTGGCGGCGTTTTTTTTCGATGGCTGCCAGGGCGGCCTTCAGGATGTCGGGCGGAGCGGGGCGGAAAACACCCTTGCCGCGCCGGTGGAAATGGGCCGGCGCGGCGGACAGTGCCAGGATCGTGGCGGTCTTTTCCACGGCATCGGGCGTGTGGCCGAAATATTCCTCGGCCAGGGCGGCGGCCTCGAATTCCTGCTGCGGGGCGCATTCCCACAGAAAGCTGGCGTCCAGCGTGGCGGCCAGGGTTTCGGCTGCGGGCAGGAGCGTGTCGGGGGACGGCTGTTCGAACGTGAACAGCACGGCGTTGCGTTTGATCTTGCTGCGCTTGCCGCTGGCCGATTCGACCTGCAGCGAGGTGTCGGCTTCGGAAAAGATGGTTTCGGCCTTGAGCTTGCCGGCGTCTTCGTAGAGAACGTGCATACGGGAAAGGGGACTGCGGGTTCAGTGGGGGGACCGGGGACGTCGGCTTGCCAGCCGGTCGAGCAGCGTCTGATGGATGCCGCCAAAGCTGCCATTGCTCATGACGAGCACATGGTCGCCGGGTTGCGCAGTGTTGCAGACGGCGTCGGCCAGCGCATCCAGGTCATCGCCCGCCCACAGGCGTTCGCCCAGGGAGGCCAGCACCTGGCCAGGATTCCAGCCCAGGGCATGTCGGCCCTGGGTGGCGCCGTAGCAGAACACCTGGTTTGCATCGGCCAGTGCTTCTGGCAGGCGGGCCGCCATCGTGCCCAGTTTCATGGTGTTGGATCGCGGTTCGATCACGGCCAGGATCCGGGCGTCCGGGCCCACGCGGCGGCGCAGGCCGTCCAGGGTAGTGGCGATGGCGCTGGGGTGGTGGGCAAAATCATCATAGACGGCGACGCCATCCTGCGTGCCACGCAGTTCCAGGCGGCGGCGCACGCCCTGGAACCGGTTCAGGGCGGCGATGCCGTCTGCCGGCGCGATGCCTGCGTGCCGCGCAGCAGCCAGGGCGGCCAGGGCATTGGCCTGGTTGTGGGTTCCGGCAAGCGACCAGTCCAGGACCCCGACGGATTGACCGTGCAGCAGGATGCGGCAGCGCTGGCCGTCGTCCGTTTCCGGTGCTGCGTGCCAGTCGCCGCCAGGGCCGAAGGTTTCGACCGGTGTCCAGCAGCCACGCGCCAGGACGCGGTCCAGCGCATCGCTGGCGGCTGGGCGGATCAGCTGGCCTGCGGCCGGGACGGTGCGCACCAGGTGATGGAACTGGGTTTCGATGGCGGCCAAGTCGGGGAAAATGTCGGCATGGTCGTATTCGAGATTGTTCAGGATGGCGGTGCGCGGCCGGTAATGGATGAACTTCGAGCGTTTGTCGAAGAACGCCGTGTCGTATTCATCGGCCTCGATCACGAAATGACGACGGGCCGGGTCATAGCGGGCCGACACGCCCAGGTCCGGTGCCACGCCGCCGATCAGGAAATTGGCAGGATGGCCGGACTGTTCGAAGATCCAGGCCAGCATGGCGCTGGTCGTGGTCTTGCCATGCGTGCCGGCCACGGCCAGGACGTGCTGCCCGCCCAGCACATGGTCGGCCAGCCACTGCGGGCCGGATGTATAGGGCAGGCCGCTGTCCAGGATGGCTTCCATCAGGGGGTTGCCCCGGCTGACGACGTTGCCGACCACGTACAGGTCCGCGCCCAGCCCGGTCTGGCTGGCTTCGAAGCCTTCGATCAGGTCGATGCCCTGTTCGCGCAGCTGCGTGCTCATGGGCGGGTAGACGCCCGCATCGCAGCCGGTCACGCGATGGCCTGCCGCGCGGGCGATCAGGGCCAGACCGCCCATGAATGTGCCGCAGATTCCCAAGATATGTATGTGCATCGCATCCTCCGGCCTGTATTGTAAGGTTGCCAGGGCCCGGTGCTATGATCGACCTGATGCCATTGGATGCAAGCGGGCGTAGCCTGCGCAGCGTGGGGGTATTTTTTCTACATGGACAGGCGGAAATTTTTGCGCACGACCAGTCTGGTGGCGCTGGGGGTCGCGGTCGGGGCAGGCAGCGCGGGAGCCTCGATCCTGCCGGCAGATCCCGTCTTCGGGCGTTCGTTCACCGATCTCCAGGGGCGCGACCAGGCCTTGTCGGCGTATGTGGGCCGGCCGGTGCTGATGAATTTCTGGGCCAGCTGGTGCGCACCTTGTGTGCGTGAAATGCCCTTGCTCGAAACCCTGCATCAGCGCCACCCCGAACTGGCGGTGCTTGGGCTGGCCATCGACACCCAGGGCAACGTCGAACGTTTCCTGGAAAAAATCCAAGTCTCCTATCCTTTGTTGCTGACCGGCACCCAGGGGATTGCGCTGATGCGCGAACTGGGCAACAAGGGCGGTGGCCTGCCGTTCACCTTGCTGTTCGATCGACGGGGCCGCGTCGTGGATTCGATCACTGGTGAACTCAAGCCGGACGATATCCAGGGCCGTCTGGCGCAAATACTTTAAGTTTCAATAATAAGGATCCCGACCCGCGCAGCCCCGTTTTTATGGACAAATCAGCGGCTTTAGCGTAAAAAGGCGCTTTGAAGGGTATCTCCATACTCAGGATCAGGCGGCTTCGGGCAGGGCTCCAGGGCTGCCCGCTGGCAGCAGCAATACATGTGGCCGTCGTGGATTCTCCCCATCTTGCTGGGGTCGGACCGACGGCGCATTTGTTTCTGCCGTCCGGATCCGAACATCGAACGGCCCGCTCTCGCATGGGCCAGCACACAGGACTTTTATTCTCATGGATCTCCGCAAACTCAAAACGCTGATCGACCTGGTGGCCGACTCGGGCATTGCCGAACTGGAAATCACCGAGGGCGACGGCAAGGTCCGCATCGTCAAATTCTCCCAGGCCGAAGCCGTGGCGCCGGCTGTGGCGCCTGCGCCGGTTCAGGTCGTGGCGGCGCCTGCCGCGCCGGCCGCCGCGCCAGCACCGGCCGCCCCCCAGGGCCACCAAGTCAAGGCGCCGATGGTGGGCACCTTCTATCGCGCGCCCAACCCGAATGCCGCCCCCTTTGTCGAGGTCGGCCAGGCCGTCAAGGAAGGCGATCCCCTGTGCATCATCGAGGCCATGAAGCTGCTCAACGAGATCGAGGCCGACAAGTCGGGCGTGATCAAGGAAATCCTCGTCGAAAATGGCGAACCGGTCGAATACGGCCAGCCCCTGTTCATCATCGCCTGAGTGCCATGTTCGAGAAAATCCTGATCGCCAATCGTGGCGAAATCGCCCTGCGGATCTTGCGTGCCTGCCGCGAACTGGGCGTGAAAACGGTGGTCGTGCATTCTGAAGCCGACCGTGAGGCCAAGTACGTGCGGCTGGCCGACGAGTCGGTCTGCATCGGCCCTGCCACGCCCCGCGACAGCTATCTGAACATGCCGGCGCTGATCTCGGCGGCCGAGGTCACCGATGCCGAGGCCATCCATCCGGGGTATGGCTTCCTGGCCGAAAACGCTGATTTTGCCGAACGGGTGGAAAAGAGCGGTTTCGTGTTCATCGGGCCGCGCCCCGAAAGCATCCGCACCATGGGCGACAAGGTCAGCGCCAAGCAGGCCATGATTGCCGCAGGCGTGCCGGTCGTACCGGGTTCGGGCGGCGCGCTGCCCGACGATCCCCAGGAAATCCTGCGCATCGCCGCCGAGGTCGGCTATCCGGTCATCATCAAGGCGGCTGGCGGCGGCGGCGGACGCGGCATGCGAGTCGTCTACACCGAGGCCGCCCTGCTCAATGCGGTGGCCATGACGCGTACCGAGGCGGGCGCTGCGTTCAACAACCCCGAGGTCTACCTGGAAAAATTCCTGGAAAATCCGCGCCATATCGAAATCCAGGTACTCGCCGACGGCGAGGGCAAGGCGGTCTGGCTGGGCGAGCGCGATTGTTCCATGCAGCGCCGTCACCAGAAAATCATCGAAGAAGCCCCCGCGCCGGGTATCGAGCGCGCCCTGGTCGAGCGCATCGGTGAACGCTGCGCCGAGGCCTGCCGCCAGATGCGCTACCGTGGCGCCGGCACCTTTGAATTCCTGTACGAGAACGGGGAATTCTTCTTCATCGAGATGAACACCCGCATCCAGGTCGAGCACACGATCACTGAAATGATCACGGGCATCGATCTGGTCCAGCAGCAACTGCGTATCGCCGCCGGCGAAAAATTCACCCTGCGCCAGCGCGACATCCACTTGCGCGGCCATGCAATCGAATGCCGGATCAACGCCGAGGACCCCTACAAGTTCACGCCCAGTCCTGGCCGGATCACCAACTGGCATACCCCGGGCGGACCGGGTGTGCGCATGGATTCGCACGTGTTCACTGGTTACACCGTGCCGCCCTACTACGACTCGATGATTGCCAAGCTCATCACCTATGGCGATGACCGGCATCAGGCGATCATGCGCATGGATATTGCGCTGTCGGAAATGATCGTCGAAGGGGTGCATACCAATATCCTGCTGCATCGCGAACTGATGCAGGATGCCCGGTTCATCGAAGGCGGGACCAGCATTCATTATCTCGAGCACAAGCTCGCCGCGCGCGCCTGAGGTTCGGCATGCGAGAACTGGTGCTGCGCTGCCCGGAAAGCCAGGCCGAGGCCTGGTCCGACGCCCTGCTGGAGGCCGGCGCGCTGTCTGTGTCGGTCGAAGATGCCGATGGCGATACGGAGCACGAGCAGGCGCTGTTCGGCGAACCCGGCACTGAACCCGAGATCCTGGCCTGGCGACGCAACCGTCTGGTGGCCTTGTTGGCCGACGGCGACGATCCCGCCCATCTGCTGGCCACGCTGGACGGCTTGGCCGGCCCGGCACCGGCGGCGGACGACTGGTTCGTGCGTGATGTGCCGGACGCCGACTGGGTGCGCCTGACACAATCGCAGTTCGGGCCTATCGCCGTGGGCGATCGGATCTGGATCGTGCCGAGCTGGCACCGGGATGATGCGGATCTGCCGTTGGCGGGTGCCCAGGACGGCACCGTGCGTATCGAACTCGATCCAGGGCTGGCCTTTGGTACCGGCAGCCATCCCACCACGCATCTGTGCCTGGAATGGCTGGCGGCCCATCTGCGTGGTGGCGAGACCGTGCTGGACTATGGCTGCGGCTCAGGCATCCTGGCGATTGCTGCTCGCCTGCTGGGTGCGGGTTCGACCTGGGGGGTGGACATTGACGAGCAGGCCGTACAGGCCACGATGCGCAATGCCGCGACCAATCATGTGGATATCCAGGTCGGCCTGCCCGATGCGCTGCCCGCCGGCACCCATCAGGTGGTGGTGGCCAATATCCTGTCCAATCCGCTCAAGCTTCTGGCGCCCATGTTGTCCGCCCGAGTGGCGCCCGGTGGCCGGCTGGCGCTGTCCGGTGTGCTGGAGCGCCAGGCCGAAGAAGTCTGCCAGGCGTATGCGCCTTACCTGCCTTTGATCGTCTGGGCCGCCCGCGATGGCTGGGTCTGCCTGGCGGGGCACAAGGCCTGACGGGGCGCGGCGGCAATGGACTTGACCACACGCTGCCCAAAATGCGGGACCGTGTTCCAGGCGGGCCTGTCGGACTTGCAGTTGCGCAAGGGCTATATTCGTTGTGTGCAATGTGCGCATATTTTCGACGGCTATGCCGAAGTCGTCGCCGATGCGCCCGGGGATCCTTCTGCGTCGTCTCGTCCGTCCGGTGCGCCTGGGGTTGCTGCCGATGGACAGCCGCCTCAGGTCATGCGCTCGGCCAGGCCCATGGTGCCGGCCGCTAACCCGGCGTCCACGTTCCACATAGGCGTTGCTCCCTGGCCGGACGACCGGCCAGAACCACGCATCGGCAGCGTGGCGGGCCGCACCGATGTGCGTCCGGTCGATGAAATCCTGGCCGACGAGGGATGGAAGCCCGATTCCGGGGGCTTCCAGGCGCAGGCAGGCGATCGGGATGCAGCGCCTGCGCAGGCCGAGCCGTTCGTGGTCGAGGCTCGGCCAGGCCATCGCAGCCAGGGTGGATCTGCAGCACCGCTGTTGCGAGACGAGGAAGCCCTGGGTTGGTGGGATGCCCTGGTGCGCTTTTGCGCCCGGCTGCTGCTGGTTCTGCTGGTGCTGCTTCTGGCCGCGCAGGCAGCCTATGTCTATCGGGCCGATATTGCTCGATTGGCACCCGCACTGCGGCCTGCCCTTGAGCGCGCCTGCGAACCGCTGCGTTGCCAAGTACCCTATCTCCGGGACATCGGCAGGATCGCCATTACCGGTTCTGCGCTCAAGGTCGCCGATGCCGACGTCGCTGCCGACCGGTTGCCGGGCAGTCCGGAACCCGTCGTGCAGCACTTCGTGCTGCACGCCACTTTGCGCAACCAGGCCGAACAGCCGCAGGAATGGCCAACCCTGATCCTGGACCTGAAGGATGGAGCGGGTACGCTGCTGGTACGCCGCAACCTGTCTCCCGCAGAATATCTCGGGCCGGCCCGCGCCGCCGCGCCCTTCGCGGCCCGCAGCGAGGTCCTGGTGCGTGTGCCCTTGACCCTGAGCGGCGTGCGCATCAACGGCTACCAGCTCGATCTGTTCTACCCCTGAAGGAATCTCATCGCCATGTCCAAGGACGTCCTGATCTGCGGATCCATTGCCTTCGATACCATTGCCGTATTCGAGGGGCGGTTTCGCGACCACATTCTGGCCGACAGCATCAAGTCGCTCAGTGTGTCGTTTTTTTCGCCTTCGCTGCGCAAGGAGTACGGCGGCTGCGCGGGCAACATCGCCTACAGCCTGAAACTGCTGGGCGGCCAACCGGTGCCTGTCGGCACGGTGGGCCAGGATGCCGACGACTATTTGCAGCGCCTGCGCGCCCTGGGGATCGACACCCGCCTGGTGCGTGTGCTGCCCGATACCTACACGGCCCAGTGCCACATCATCACGGACCAGGAAAACAACCAGATTGCCTCGTTCCATCCGGGGGCGATGCAGCGCTCGGCAGAAAACGACCTGAGCGGTCACACCGCATGCTGGGCGATTGTCTCGCCCGATTCCAAGGAAGGCATGTTCGCGCATGCCCAGCGCCTGCGGGATGGCGGTATCCCCTTTGTTTTCGATCTGGGGCAGGCGATGCCGCTGTTCGACGGTGAAGACCTGCAACGCATGCTGGACATGGCCAGCATCCTGACAGCCAATGATTATGAAGCCAGCGTGATTGAAGAACGCACGGGCCGCTCCATCCAGGAACTGGCCGCCGGTCTGCAGGCCGTGGTGGTGACTCGGGGCGGCGAGGGCGCGTCGTTGTTCATCGGCGATGTCCGAACCGATATTCCAGCGGTCCCTGTGTCCGGGGTCGTGGATCCGACCGGTTGCGGTGATGCGCATCGTGCCGGCCTGTTGTATGGCCTGTCGAATGGCTGGTCCCTGCGGGATGCCTGTTGCTTGGCGAACGTCATGGGCGGCTTTAAAATTGCCCACAGAGGTCCGCAGAATCATTGCCCGTCGCGCAAGGACATCGCGGCGGTGCTGCAGACGCATTACGGTATCGGTGCGGGTTCACTCGCCTGATTTTTCATTCCAGGAGTCAGCCATGGCGATTCTCACGCATCCTTTTTCTGCCCGTGCGGCGCGCCTTGCCGCCGTTGCCGGGTGTTCCCTGTCGCTGCTGGTCCTGGCTGGCTGCGCCAACCAGTCGGCCTCCAGTTCCGTCTATACCTACGGCCAGGCGCAGCAGGAACAGATCGTGCGCTACGGCACGGTGGTATCCGTGCGTCCTGTGGTCATTCAATCCGACAAGCCTTCTGGTGTAGGCGCCATCGGCGGCGCGGCGTTGGGCGGTGTCGCGGGCAGTTCCATTGGCGGTGGCCGCGGCCAGGTACTGACTTCGATCGGCGGCGCCTTGCTGGGCGGTCTGGCTGGCAATGCGATCGAAAACCAGGTCAACAAGACCAACGGCCTGGAAATCACGGTGCGCCTGGACAATGGCGAAACGCGTGTCATTGCCCAGGCAGCCGATGTGGCGCTCAGTTCTGGCCAGCGCGTCCAGGTCATCAGCGGCGGCGGTCCGACCCGTGTGGTGCCGATGTAAGCGATCCGGCTTCTACATGGACAAAGGCCCGGCAAACGCCGGGCCTTTGTCTTGGTCCCCCTGGAGAAGGGGGGCGGTGCGCTCAGGCGCCGAAGGTCGTGAATACCAGGTGATTGAGCACCATCATGGCGATCTGGGCCAGGACCAGCAGCACCAGGGGCGACAGGTCCAGTCCTCCCATGCGTGGCAACACCCGGCGGATGGGGTCGAGCAATGGCGCAGTCAGGGTGTAGAGCACCGGCATGATCGGCGACAGGGGATTGACCCAGGACAGGATGGCCTGGATCAGTGTGACCCAGACGATGACATTGAACAGCCATTTGAAACTGACCAGCAGGCCTGACAGCAGCAGCGGGCCGATGGCGGAGGTGGAAAGCATCAGACCGCCCATGGCAGTCAACCAGGTCAACAGCAGGTACAGGATCGCGGTCACCCAGCAGGCCAGGATGCTGGGCCAGTCGAAGCGGCCGCTGCTGGGAACGACTCGGCGGATCGGGCCCACCAACCATTCCGTGGCACGCAGAATGGCCTGGGAAAATGGGTTGAAGGGGTGCAGGCGGATCGCGAACATCCAGGCTCTCAGGATCAGGCCGATGCCGAAGAGTTGGAACACGATATCGATCAGGAACTGCAGAATGTCTTGGGCCATGCGGTGCTCTTGGGCTGCGGGGAAAGAAGCCGTTATTGTCGCATCAAGCGCGGCTGGTGGGTGAATGAAAAGGCCCGGCGATGTCGCCGGGCCAGAGGTGCCTGTTACGGGCCTTCCGGTCGGAAAGAAGCCCGATTCCGTCAGGGCCTTTTGCTGGTGGCGGGGAAAGGCCAGGATGCCAACGGATTGGTGTCCGTGCGGGCTTCGGGGGCGGGGGTGTCAGGCTTGGCCGCGGCGGGTTGAGCCGTTTTTTTGGCCGGCGCTTTCTTGGCGACGGCCTTTTTCGCAGCGGCTTTCACCGGTGCGGCTTTCTTGGCGACGGTCTTTTTCGCGGCGGCTTTCACCGGTGCGGCTTTCTTGGCGACGGCTTTTTTCGCGGCGGCTTTCACCGGTGCGGCCTTTTTGGCGACGGCCTTTTTCGCAGCGGCTTTCA
>Ga0265295_1005914_pt1 | contig 15209 bp, 14 predicted proteins | sample Munlansysbiofilm_FD_192503 | JGI IMG/M metagenome (GOLD analysis project Ga0265295, IMG submission 192503) | Leachate microbial communities from a municipal landfill in Southern Ontario, Canada - Methane capture system biofilm | ecosystem: Engineered > Solid waste > Landfill > Unclassified ... | reverse complement strand
TTTCTTCATGTTTATGTGTATCATGATTTTCGTGAGCTTCTTCATGTTCGTGCCCGTCATGTTCGTCATGAGTTTCTTCATGCTCATGAGCTTCTTGTTCATTATGCTTAGATATAAAAACGACCCATTCATTGTTAAAAAAAGAAAGAGCTGATTTCTCTATGGCCACCTGATTTTTCGTTTTATCAAAATATAGCCTAGCGCTTGTATATGCATTTTCATAGAGCTTATTTAAACTGCTATCTATGTTTGAGAGTAAAATCACTCTTTGTGTTTTTTCATCTACTTCTGGAAGTATCTGCGTCACTTTTGACACTATCGTCTCATCACTCGCATCTATGACTATTTTCTGTCCTATTTTAACTCTAGATGCATATTTGAGTGGTAAAAATGACTTTAAATAGAAGGCTTGCTCTTTTGTGACTAAGATTATGGGCGTCTCTTCTTTTATACTCGAGTGAAGTGGTTGAAGTATTTGAGTCACCACACCCTCGCTATGAGCGTAGAGAATATAGTTTGATGAGGCTACTTTTAACTTATCTGTCTCTATTCCTAAAGTACTTAGCTGAGACTCTAAAGATGCCAATTTTGCTACTGCTTCATCCCTTTTAATGCTCTCTTGATTTAACTCCTGCATCGAAGTCATACCTTTTTCATAGAGGCTTTTAGCTGCTATATAATTTTTCTCTTGTGTTTGTAGCTGTGTCTTTAAAGAGATAAAATTTGCTGTCATATCTGAGAGGAGTATAGACTCTATAAGAGCTATTTTTTGCCCTTTTTTTACACTCTGACCTACTTTTACATAGTAGTTTTCTATATGACCGCCAACAAGTGACATTATGGATTGTTTAGCATTTGAGAGTTGGACTATTTGTGAGTTTAGCTCAACTGAGTTTGAAAACTCTCTTATTTTCGCACTCTTAGTTGGTATCTCAACTGCAAAAAGTGCTAATGCTAGTACAACTGATAGTGAAAATATCTTAATCATTATACGCTCCTACAAGGTAGTTATTTGTGATGATGTTTTGGTTTTGTGCTGTCTCTATTTTTATAAGAGACTCTTTTGTTTTAATAACTCTATTTTTAATGTTTTGGAGTTCAAGCAGATTTACACTTGCTATTTTATACCCATCTTCAAACATCTCTAAAAGCTCTATTTGGGTTTTTAATATCTCCTTATTTTTAGACTTTAAAAGTAGCAATAAGTCTCTTTGTTTTTGAAGTCTACTTATCTCTATAGAGAGCTTTGTCTCTTGGTTTTGTATAAGAAGAGTTGCTTTATCTGCTTCGAGTTTTGCAATTTGCCTCTCCTCTTTTGAGCTATTAAAAATAGCAAAGGGAATAGAAGCACCTACTCTAAAAATATCTTGATCTAACTCACTCTCATACTCAGCACTTAGGTCTATCCACTTAAGTCTATTTGAGTCTATTTGAGAAGCTGCTTTTGCTTCATCTTTATAACTTAGAAGATAATTTATCTCTGGGTTATTCAGACTCTCTTGGCTTAGTTTAAACTCATAAGCAAATTCTAGTTCTATCTCATCTCTTACACCAGCAAACCCTAACAAAGCGAAGTATCTATCTTGTATCTCAAGGCTGAGATTTTGTGCTTTTATCTCTACTAACTCATACTCAACCTGTGATTGAAGCATCTCGCTTCTTGAGATAGTCCCTGCTTGTTTCCTATGTTTTGATATTTCATAGATATGCTCTGCTATTTTTAGTTCTTCTTGTGTTAGCTCAAACAATTTTTTCATATTTGCATACTCAGTAAAGAGTAGTGAAATATCACGAACAAACTCTGCATAAGAGAGTGCGTAGTTTGAAGTAGCTTTTTTTATAGTTGCGTTTGAGAGTGCTTTGGCATCACGACCTACTCCCCATAATCTGATGGGTTGAGTGATGCTAACACTATAACCATTTCCATCTTGAGAGTTGTCTGGTTTAAACTTTGAATAGACTAAGTCTAGGGATGGATTTTCATATCTTGTTGTGATATCTCCTTGCTCTTTTGCCTGATATATTTCTAAGTTTGAAGATTTCAAGTATGGGCTATTTTTTATTGCGTTGTCTAAAAAAGCATCAAAATTTTGTGCAGATAGAGATGCTGATATTAGGACAACTATTGATAATATTTTTATCATTTTGTCTCCTATAGTAAATTGTATAATTGAGTCCTCTAAGGATTATAAAGTTAGATCCCAAATCAAGTTCAAGATGACGTATGTCTCGCCATTTAGTGCTTGAGGCAAAATCTAGTTTATAGATTAATCAGAGGGTTGGATTTATATTTTTTGTGTTAGGAGTTAAGAGATGGGAGGCTTATAAAATTTTAGATGTGTTTTGAAGTTGTATATTTTTTTATCTATTTTGCTTGGAATAATTTTGTAGTCAATATCTTGTAAGACTACCTCTTGAGATAGTAGATATGACTGATGATACTCAAAGTGGATTTCACAGATAGCCCCATGAGATTGAGGTGCTTCAAATTCGCTAATATACTCTACCGCACTGCAGTGGTCATCATCTAAAGCCACATAAACATACTCATGTATGACAGAAAAACCGATAACAAAGAGAACGATGAGTGTAACTAACTTTTTCATGCGCTTAGTATAACCTATAAAAATAAAGAAGAGATTTTTTTCTCGTTCCCAAGTTATACTTGGGAATGCATATAGATAAAATATGCAGGAATAGATATATACACTCCCAAGCGCAGCGTGGGAGCGAGGTGAATAAGCTTATATAGTTAGAGCATTAAATTACTTCTTAAAAAAGTAGCAATACTCTAAATTGCCCTCTTTCCCAGTTAACTTTGATGGAGATTTTTTTATAAGTTCCCAGCCCTTTAACTCCGTGCTATCTTCAAACTTTAGCATCGCTCTCTCTATCGCTTTAGCATCTGTGACTACACCATTTTTGTCTCTTTTGGCATCTCGTCCAACTTCAAACTGCGGTTTAAAAAGAAGTATGATTCTATCACTTGCCAGTCTATCTATGTCGTCTAAAATATTTAAGAGAGATATAAAAGAGACATCACTCACAACTAAATCAAAAGCTTTTTCACTCTTAAATTCTCGTATATCACAAGACTCATAAGAGCTAACTCTTGCATCTTCTTTGATGCTTTTTTCAAGCTGAGCAAAACCAACATCAACAGAACTGACCTCTCTTACACCATTTTCTAGTAAAACTTGAGTAAATCCGCCAGTAGAAGCGCCAATATCTAAGGCTACTGCATCTTTTATATCAAGTTCTAACTCTTCTAAAAAGAGGGCTAATTTAAGAGCCGAGCGAGAGACATAAGCCTTATGCTCTTTTACCTCAACCTTATCGCTCTCTTTTAGTATAAATGCACTCTTTGTAACTACTTTATCATTTACACTTACAAGTGACGCTTTTATAAGTTCACCAGCCTTTGTTCTACTCTTAGCATGTGAGTTTGCTACAAGAAAGTTATCGAGTCTCATCTAATCATAGCTCGCATCTCATCTTCATCCAGACAAACAACACCCAAATCCATCGCCTTATCATACTTACTTCCAGCATCTTCGCCGTAGATGACAAAGTCTGTTTTTTTAGAAACTGAACCTGAGACCTTTGCTCCAAGAGACTCTAGTAACTCTTTAATAACTCCTCTTGACTCACTCATACTTCCAGTTAAGACAACAGTTTTAGCCTTAAAAGGATTTTCCTCCGCTTCTTCTCTTTTAGTAGGCTCAAGCGGTTTTATCAGCTCTTGTAGTGTGGCAATAGTCTCACGATTTACTCGTACAAACTCTAAAAGAGACTCCGCCATCTCTTCTCCTATGCCATCACATAAAATTATCTCCTCTTTAGTCGCATCTACAAAGCCAGAACCAAAAGCTTCACTCAAAGTCTTAGATGCCACCTCTCCAATATGCTCGATTCCTAAAGAGTTTATAAACCTAAAATAGTCACATCCCTTAGCGCTCTGTATTGCATCTAAGAGATTTTGTGCCTTTTTATCTTTAAAACCCTCAAGGGTTAGGAGTTGCTCTTTAGTTAAACTAAACAGATCAACTACACTTTTTACAAGCCCAGAGCTAAAGAGAGCTTCAACTATCTTAACTCCTAAACCATCTATATTTAAGCAAGGCTTAGATGCAAAGTAGATGATAGAGTTTACAACTCTAGCTCTACACTCCAAGTTTTGACACTTAAGCAGCACTCCCTCATCTAAGAGTTCACCCTCACAAATCGGGCACTTTGTAGGTCTTTCATACGCTACTTCACTGCCATCTCTCTCATGTGTTAAAACCTTAATGATCTTAGGTATAACGTCTCCACTTCTAAGGATGATTACCTTATCATTTATGCGTATATCTTTTCTATCAATCTCATCAAAATTGTGCAGAGTAGCCCGCTCAACTACCACACCATCGATGTCAGTTGGTTCCACTTGAGCGACAGGTGTTACAACTCCACTTCTTCCAACTTGAAGCACGATTTCTCTTATAGTTGTTATCTTCTCAACTGCAGGAAATTTGTAAGCCACGCTAAAGCGAGGAGTTTTTACAGTGTAACCCATATCTATCTGAGATGCTATCTCATTTACTTTTACAACCATGCCATCTAGCATCATGCTATAAGAGTCTCTATTTGTTAGCATCTCTGTGTATATTGACTCTATCTCATCAAAACCCGCGCAGATTTTCCTTACAGGTGGTTGCCTAAAACCCAGTTTATAGATGTAGTCCATCACATCACTTAAGAGTTTAAACTCTAGTGAATTCTCACCTACTCCATAGGGTAAAAAAACTAAGTTTCTTGAAGCTGTGATACTTGCATCAAGTTGCCTTAAACTCCCAGCTGCTGCATTTCTAGGATTTGCAAAGAGTGCTTCATCGTTTTTAAGTCTTGCCTCATTTATAGCTTCAAACTCATCTTTAAAGATAACAACTTCACCACGAATCTCTATGCGCTCTTTATGCTCTATGCTAAGAGGAATGGAGCGGATGGTTTTTACATTTTGCGTGATAAGTTCACCTACTTCGCCATCTCCACGGGTGATGCCTTTGCTTAAAACACCATCTTCATAGATGAGATTTAGTGAAGCACCATCAAACTTTGGTTCACAATAAAAAGAGATTTTGCTATCTAGTTTGTAAGTTTTTGTAAGCCACTTATCAAGTTCATCTGAGTCAAAGACATCTTCAAGGGACCACATACGGCTAAGATGAGATGCTTTTGTAAATCCGCTAGAAATCACATCACCTACTCTTTGTGTAGGAGAATTTTGTAAAATTTTTTCGCTATTTGCAAGTTCATACTCTAAGACATTATGATAGAGCTTATCATAAACTTCATCTGTTGTAAGGGCATCATCTAAAACATAGTAGTGGTGAGAGTAGAGATTTAAAAGTTCTACAGCTTTTTTATATTCTTGATAATTCATGGCAAAATCCTATCTCAAAAAATATTTATATACGCTGTTTTTTTGATATTAGAGCTTTTACTAGTGAGTTTTTTATAGACAAGAATGAGTCTGTATTTTGTTTTAAGATCTTCTCTTGAGCTTTTATATCTCTTAAGATGCTATCCATCTCTCGCTCTAGTTTTAAGTATTTATCTAAAACTCCCCTTTTAACCTCTTTAGATGAGATTTTTTCTATGGTTAGTTTTATTGCTTTTATCTCTTGCTTTTTTTCTTCGATCTCTACTCTAAATTGTTCTTTTGCTTTTAAATCTTTGATGCCGTATATATCATCAATCATATCTTGAAGAGTTCTTGCTTCAACTCTTAAAAGTTCCGTTAATTTTTGCCTATCTTTTCTGCACTCTTTGTTATACTCTACTGGTGAGATGCCCTCTACAAAAAATTCTAATATCTTTTTATCTATCTCTCTTGCATACTCTCTTATCTCTTGAATAGATATTTTTGTTCTAATATAAACCTTAGCAACGGAGAGCATAGAGACAACATTCCATTTCATTCCATCTTCAGTTTGTAGTAGAGGAACCTTGTATTTATAACCATCTACTATAATGATATTGAGGGAGTAGTACTTTAAAAATTCAACCATATAGTCGTTTGATCTTGAGATTTCATTTAGCATAAATTCTGCTACACCCTCGAAAACCTCGTTAAAATGTATCCTAAAAATATATCCACTAAACCCTCTTAAAAAATCTTCACAATGGTCAAATTCATTTACGAGTTCTTGCATAATGATAGCTTGTACATAAGCAAAAACGAACTTCTCATACCTATCATTATCAATTTTCTCTTCTACAAAATATTTTTCTGCAAACTCTTTTACTATTTTGTTAAAAAACTTTCTACTCTCTGCCTTTGAAAAAAATTCTTTGTAAAATTCTTCTAGCTCACTCTCTTCTATACCGTTAAATCTACCAGCCACAGTATTGGCTTCATGTTCAGCAATTTTTTTCTTTTTTTCAAGATCAAAAATTTTTATAAATATTTGATCTTGCTTGATTACAACTATATCACTCTGTTTGAGTTTCAGTGCTTCTTTTACAGAAAACCTTACTATATCTTTTAGATCTTGTGTATCACCAACTATCCCACAGATGCTATCCCTTAGTCTTTTATTTAAAATAATAATTTGGTTATTTTTATACTCTACAAGCTTTTCATTTTCTTGTATCATACTTATTATCTGTTCTTGTAATTTCATATCACTTCTATCTCTTTATCGTTATTTATAAAATCTTTAGGACGTCCAAAATAGTAACCTTGGAACTCATCAACTCCATACTTTTTTAGTAGCTCATAAATCTCTTTATTCTCTACAAATTCTGCTATTGTTTTTGTTTTAAGGTCTTTTGCAAAACGAATAATGCTCTTTACTAAGATTTGTGACTCTTTATCAGTTATGATATTTTTTATGAGTGAGCCATCTATTTTTAAGTAATCTGGTTTAATCTTTAAGATATGCGCGTAGTTAGCATAACCACTTCCAAAGTCATCTATTGCTATCAAAACGCCCTGCCTCCTAAACTCTTTTATAGCTCTAAATAATCTATCAAAATCCTCAACACCTTCTTGTTCAGTAATCTCGAGAACAATTTTTCCAGGCGTATTAAAGGTGGCTATTAACTCTACTAGCATATCCATTAAAGAGTAGTTAAAAAAATCATTTGGCAAAAGATTTATAGAAATCTTCTCAGGTCTTGATGCAAACACATTTAGAGCTTGAGAGAGTACCTCACGTGCTACATCTATATACAAGCCACTTTTAATAGCTACTGATAAGAAATTATCTGGAAATATTATATTTTTTTACCATTTTCAATATTTATAATCCGCACTAATGCTTCATACTTAACTATAACTCCATCTCTATCCACGATAGGCTGAAAAAATGGGATAACATTTTTGTTATCCAAAGCGTGCCTAATTATTTTTTTCATCCCTAAAATATGCTGTGAACTTTTTTTACTATCTACATTTTGTGAATATGCAAGATATGGAAGCGACTTTTCTTTAGCCTTTTTTATTGCCATAAGAGCTTGTTCTAGTGAGAGTTCATGATCAAAAGAGATTCCTGAGTATATTTCAACTCTTAGTGTCTCTTCAATCAAAGGGACATATATAGGAAGTTTATTTATTTTATGATGAAGTTTATCTAGTATATCTGTATAAACATCTACCTGAATATTTTTTTCTTCTCTTAATAGTACATACTCATCTGCAGATATTCTATATGCGCCAAAATCATTATTTTTTGCAAATTTTTCATACTCATTAGCTACTTGAATCAAAATTTCATTTCCAACATCAATGCCGTAAATCTCATTTAAAAGTCTAAAATCTTTGATGTTGCTTAGTATCAAAACATAAGCCTCTCCTGAGTAGAGTTTAGTGTTTAATGCTTGTCTATTTTTTAAGCCTGTCAAATGGTCTGTAAAGGCTTGCTTTTTAAAGTATCCTAGCATTATATTGAAACTTTTATGCAATACAATAACGAGTAGCAAAGCCACAAAAACACCGATAAATAGAAGCTTATACATAAAGTTTCTATTTTCTTTTACAATATTTGTTATATCAGAACCAACTACAAGATAACCTAAGGTTTGGTGTAGATGATTTTGCAAAGGGATATCCATATTTACTTTAAAATTAGCAACAGAGTCTGTATCTTTAAAATACTCTTTTAGCTTTTGACTCCCTTTGACTAAAGTGTAGTCTTTATTTATAGGAATTTTATCATTTTGAAGAATGATTCCAGATAGTGATCTTTTAATTGCAATGCCAAGCTCTATATCAAAAATAAGGTCTAAATCTTTAACAAAATACTTTGGAGAGATTCCTAGTTCAACATTGCCGACATATTTATTATTGTAAAATATAGCTTCCGTTGTTCTATAGGTCATACCAAATTGGTCCACTTCAAAGCCACTAAAAGATCTTTGCATATTATTAGTGTTTACTATAAGTGTTCCCCTTTTATCAAGGGTATCGCCCCTAAATTCTCTTTTATGTGCTCGATAGATTGTTGTTCCATCAGTAGCACGAAATGTAAGCATCTCTATATTTTTATTAGCTATCTTTAAATGTTCATAGTATGGAGCAACTATTGCATCTAAGCCTTCATAGTCCTTTAGAGCAACTGCTTTGGCTAAACCCTCTGAGTTTATAATCTCAGTAAGTTTAAGGGTTAATGCCACACTCTCTGAAGTCAATTTTGTTGTAAAGAGTTTTTGAGCAGATTTAGTTATCTTCTCAAGCTCTTCATTTATAGAGTTTGTAAATTGATAGTTTAAAAAGAGATACCCCACTATCCAAGATACTAAAAGTACGCTTGTAGAGAGCAAAAGTGTCTTTTGTTTTGTCTTTTGAGGTACGTTCAATTATGTCTCTTTGTTATTATTTTTCATTTTTGAGATACATTGTACCATTTTTCTTTTTAAACCTTTGTATCCAACCACTCTCTTTTTTGGTAAATATACCAATATATAATTCCTTTTATAAGAGTCTCTATATTCATAATAACAAATATCGCCACCAAAGAAAAGCCCATCTTATAAGCTATATATGATGGTAAAACTCTAAAGAGCCACAAAGACCAAAAGTTGATCTTTAGAGTTGTTTTTGTAGCCCCTGCACCTCTTAGAGCTGCTGAGTAAACAAACATTATAGCAAGAGGAATTTGAGCTAAACCTACAAGTATGAGATACTGAGATGCCACTACAATTGTAAGCTCATCTTCTGTAAAAAAAGAGACTAAAAATTCTGGAAAAAGTATCAAAAAAACTCCAACACTTCCCATAAAAACATAAGCTACTCGTCCACTTATTACTCCCATATTATAAGCTCTTACTTTGTCATTTGCACCTATATTTTGACCAACTAGAGCCATAGCAGCTATGGAAAAACCAAAACCTGGCATAAAGGCGATGCCCTCAATGCGAAGCCCTACTTGATAACCAGCAAGTCCTGCTGTTCCGTAAGCTGCAATGATAGAGACAAAAACCAAAAATGACATACTAGAAATTCCGCGGTCAAGTGCTGCACTCCAGCCAACTCTTAACGCCCGCATGATGTCATCTGTTTTGATAATGGGGATAAAATTTAGTTTTGAGTTAGTTCTCTTTAGAAGAAAGTAGTAAGCCACTATACTTAAAAAGTAAGATATCAATGTTGCAACTGCAGCTCCCTCAATCCCATAAGCCGAAAACCCAAAATGACCAAAGATAAGCACATAGTTAAAAAAAGCATTAACAGCAGCTGAGAAGAGTTTTATATATAGTGAACTTGAGGTATCTCCTGCCGCCGAGAGAGCGTTGTAGAGAAGATTGTCCAAAAATATAAGCACAATCCCAAGTGAGAGAATCTCAAAATATCTTGAACCCTCTAAGATAACATCTGCTGAAGCTCCCATAAGTTCATATATATAAGAGCTTCCAAAGTATCCGCCAATAGTTACAAAAATAGATAAAAATATAGCAAAAAGTCCAAGTCCATAAAGCAGTGCTGAAGCTCTTCTTTTTCTGCCTTGCCCTATATAACGAGATATAACCGCATTTCCACCAACTACATAGAGAGTCATCAAAACATTTATAACCATCATAAACTGCATACTAAGACCTACAGCTGCGAGTGCCGAGACACTAATCATCCCGACCATTATCATATCTATAAGGATTTGTAAAATATCTACAAGATGCTTCAGAGCTGCTGGAATAGCTAGCCGAAAGACTCTTTTTGTATCATTTGAGATTAGGGTTGAAAAAATTGTGCTACCTCTTGCATGGTTTTAATTAACTCATCTTTTGTTTTAAAATGAAGGATTTTCTTATCTCTTATCTCTTCATTTTTAGGCGTAAAATCAAAGACCAATATATACTCTTTTAGATTAACTTTATCTTCGTTCATCTCTATCCACTCTAAACTCATTTCAGCTTCCTCACCTTGCATCTCAACAACTGCAGCTGGATAGAGTCTTGTTAACTTTGATAAATCAATCTCTCCAATCTTAGAGTCATAAATCATCACTTACATCCTTAATCGTTTGTGTTTTTAAAATCCATCTATAATAGAGTCCACCAAGGACAAAGCCAAAGCCCATCAGCGCAGCAATAGTCTGCAAAGAAAACTCATGTGTAGCTAAAAAACCTATCATAAAAGAGACAATAGCAGCCGAGCTTAAAAAAAGCATATCATTATATGCAACCATTCGTCCATAATACTTCTCTTTTATGTTTTTTTGCAAAAGAGTATAAGTGTAAGACCAAAGAGTAGTAGTAAAAAAACCGACAAATACACTCGCAAAAAGTGAGAGATAAAAATCTCTCATTAAAACAGCCCAAAGCCAAACTGCAACAGCTTGAGCCATAAAAACATAGAGTAGAGTTTTATTGTTTACCCAGCGACTGATAATAATCGGACCAATAACTAAACCAACCGCGCGAGCTGAGTGAAGAAGCCCAAGAGCGAGTGAGCTAGCTATTATGCTTGCATAATACTGATCTACCATTAAAACCACAAGTGCATCAAAAGCAGTTAAGCCAACAAAAGCGTGAATTAGCATAAGATGCAGAGCCTGTGGAGTCCTTTTCATATATCTAAAAGTATCCTTCATCATCTCAAAGAAATTTTCATCTGTTTTTATTATATTTATCTCTATTTTTAAGTTGTAAAGCAAAATAAAACCAACAACAAACATCATAGCATCTATGATAAAAGCGGTTGTAACTCCAAACAAATAAACAAAAAAACCACTCGCAGCCATCCCTAAAGTGTATGAGAGAGACCAGATGATGGAGTGAAGTTCATTTGCTTTTTGAAGTTTTTTACCTTTTAAAATCTTAGGAAGTAGCGACATCTCTGTTGTGAAGTAAAAACTAGCAGCTGCCATCTTTAAAAAAATCAAAACATACAGAAGCCACATATCATCTACTGAGGTTACAAAAATAAGAAAAAATGTTGCAAAAATCTCTATAGTTATAAGTATAAGTAAAATTTTCTTAGGCTTAAAACTATCAATAATAGAGCCTGAAAAAGGAGCTTGAAGAACACCAGCTAAAAAGTGAAGCATTGCTACAAAAGCTATAATAGATGCAGAGGTGTTAAGATTTAAAAGTAGCGTATAAATAGCAATATTGCTAAACCAAGCACCAAAGTATGCTATTAGCTGAATAATTGACAATCTTCTAAAAATGGGTTCTGATTTGAGTAGTTTTATGTAGTCGTTCATGCGTGAAAGATTATCATAGTTTTACTGTTCTTGCACATTTTTTGTAAGAAAAAGTGTAAATATTTTGTAAATCTCAAAAAAGAAATCTTTTAAGGATTTTTAGATATATAAACCACCAGTATATACCATGATAGTTGGGCATATGGAGATTTTTATCTCTGCTAAAAAAACAAGTAATATGCGTAAATTTGGTTCTATTTCATAAATTTGTGTTTTTTTATTAAAGTCAAATATTAATATGCCGATTTGGTATTTATAGTATTCTTTATATAAGGAGCAAGTCATGGATGGCATAGCGAATGTTGCTTCGCAACAACAATCAAAGATAAATATGCAAGAAACTCAAGGAAGAGAGCCTGCACAAGCATCAGCTAAAGTTGAACAACCGAAACAGGTTGATTTAGTAAAAGAGATTCAAAAAGAAAATTCTAACACTGACGTAAAAATAAACTCAAAAGAGCAAGTTGAAGAGTTAGTAAAACAACTAAACAGTGCAATGTCGCCTATTAGCACTGACATCAAATTTGGTGTTGATAGAGATGATATATTTTATGTCTCCGTCATAGAAGAAAAAACCAATAAGATGATTAGACGATTCCCGGCTGAACAAGCTATGGATTTTCTTCCAAAGATGCAAGAAGTAGTAGGAATACTCTTTGACTCAAAAGGGTAAGATTTAAATCTCCCCTTTGAGCCACCTTCCCTTATAAATCCAAATCGCACGATTTGCTAACCAACTTTTAATAACTTTTATTGTAAACTCGCGACATTTATTTTGCAAAAGGGACTTTTAGTATGAAAAAAGAAGTTAAAAAAGTAGTCTTAGCTTATTCTGGCGGACTAGACACTAGTGTTATTTTAAAGTGGTTACAAGATGAGTATAAGTGCGAGGTTGTAACTTTTACAGCAGATTTAGGTCAAGGTGAAGAGTTAGAGCCTGCAAGAGCAAAAGCCTTAGCATTTGGCATCAAACCTGAAAATATCTTTATAGATGACTTAAGAGAAGAGTTTGTAAAAGACTATGTTTATCCTATGTTTAGAGCAAATACTATCTATGAGGGTGAGTACTTACTAGGGACTTCTATAGCTCGTCCACTTATTGCAAAGAGACAAGCCCAGATAGCAAAAATTACTGGTGCTGATGGTGTTAGTCACGGTGCAACTGGAAAAGGAAATGACCAAGTTCGTTTTGAGATGGGTTACTTAAGCCAAGACTCAACGCTAACTATTATCGCTCCATGGAGAGAGTGGGATCTAAACTCAAGAGAGAAACTTCTCTCTTATGCTGAGAAGCATGGCATCTCTATAGAGAAAAAAGGTAAAAAATCACCTTATTCTATGGATGCAAATCTACTCCACATCTCTTATGAGGGTGGTATCTTAGAAAACCCAAATGCAGAGCCAGAAGAGAGTATGTGGTTATGGACTACCTCACCTGAAAATGCTCCTGATAAAGCTGAGTATATTGAGCTAGGCTATAAAAATGGTGATCCAATCACTCTAAATGGTAAAGAGCTAAGTCCAGCTACGATGCTAAAGACTCTAAATGAAATAGGCTCAAAACATGGCATCGGTCGTGTTGATATAGTTGAGAACCGTTTTGTTGGAATGAAAGCTCGCGGATGTTATGAGACGCCAGGTGGAACCATCATGCTAAAAGCTCACCGTGCTATGGAGTCTATCACACTTGACCGCGAAGCTGCTCACTTAAAAGATGAGATGATGCCTCGCTATGCAAAACTAATATATAACGGTTTTTGGTTCTCACCTGAGAGAGAGATGCTCCAAGCTGCTATTGACAAGTCTCAAGAATTTGTAGAGGGCAATGTTCGTCTAAAGCTCTACAAGGGCAATATTATGGTTGTTGGAAGAAACTCTAGTGTTTCACTTTTCTCAGAAGAGTACTCAACTTTTGAAGAAGATGAAGTCTATAACCAAAAAGATGCAGAGGGCTTTATAAAACTAAATGCACTAAGATTTATTATCGAAGGTAAAGCTAGAAAAAACAGATAGACAAAAGGTAGTATATGAGCATAATAAAGATAGATATAGACTCTGATGAATTTCAAGCAGAACTAGAAAAAACCATAGACTTTACAGACAAAGTCATATCTCAGTTTGGATGGGAGTACAACCCTGAAGCTGAAGTAAATGAAGGCGTGCAACTAGGCCTTGCAAGAAACAAAATGATGCATGGTAAGAGATTTTGCCCATGTTTTATGGTTGAGTACAATGGCAATACACCGAGCAGTGTTGATGGCAGAGTTTGCCCTTGTAAGCCAGCTATAGAACTTGAGATTCCAAGAGATGGAACTTGTCACTGTGGTATCTACTGTACACCAGAATATGTTGCAAAAAAACGCCTAGAAAAAGGTATGAAAGAAGTAGTTCATAATCACTCCCGTGGATTGAGTAAAGATGAGTGTGAGGTACTTGTAAACAAGGCAGAACTAGATGCAGATGAGCTACTCTCACTTTTAGAAGCAAGAGAGATGGGCATAGTAGAGTTTAAACTTATAGATGTTCGTGAACATATGGAGTGGCAAATGGGTCACATAAGTGGTGCAGATGTGCTAGTTCCTACAAGCAGTTTCTTTCAAGTGCTAGATGAGGCAAAACTGAGTAAAGATGAAAACATTATACTTTATTGCCATGTAGGGAGTCGCTCAGCTCACTGTGCTAGAATACTAGGTGAGATGGGATATGAAAAAGTAGGAAACCTAACTCGTGGGATAGTCTCTTACGATGGAGAGATTGTAAGATAAAGAGACACGGATATGAAGGCTTAAACTTGTTTAAGGCAAGTCTGGCTTTAAAGTCTGTAGAGCTTTTTGGAAGCGATGCTTCTAGGAATGCCAACCAACGGCATTCTCCACAATGAGCTTCGCACAGTGTAGCTTTGAAGTAAAAACACATTTTATAAGCTCTATCTACGAGGTTAAAACATCGCTTGCGAAAAAGATGTGTGACTTTAAAGCCAAAAAGTCCAAAATAAGCTCGGAGTAGTAAAACGGACTTGTTCGTTTTGCGTGACAAATAGTAAAAGGAAAAGATTATGAAAGTACTGTTAATTAAAGATGTAAAGACCTTAGGTAAAAGAGGCGAAGTTAAAGAGGTTAAAGATGGTTATGGAAAAAACTTCCTTATTGCAAAAGGATTTGCTAAACATGCCACTGCAGAGATTTTAGAGCAACACAAACTTGATGAGGCACAAAGAGCTGCTGATGAGGCTGCAGAGATAGCAAGATTAAAAGATATGGCTAAAAAACTTGATAAGTTAGAGATTATCATAACTAAAAAAGTAGGTCAAAATGGTAGTCTTTTTGGCGCTATAACTAAAGATGAAGTAGCTCAGGCTCTACTTGAGCAGCACAATATTGAGATAGATAAAAAAGATATTACAGATAAAGTTGCAATTAAAACCATAGGTGAGCACGAGCTTGACTTAAAACTAGGCCACGCTATACACGCAATACTCCATGTGGATGTTCAGGGAGAGTAGATATGATAGCTTCAGTGAGA
>Ga0265295_1005913_pt1 | contig 15211 bp, 13 predicted proteins | sample Munlansysbiofilm_FD_192503 | JGI IMG/M metagenome (GOLD analysis project Ga0265295, IMG submission 192503) | Leachate microbial communities from a municipal landfill in Southern Ontario, Canada - Methane capture system biofilm | ecosystem: Engineered > Solid waste > Landfill > Unclassified ... | reverse complement strand
GTCGCTCTTATAGATCTTCTCGTATTTGGGATAGACGGTGGCTTTCCCTTTGACGGCGATCGACATCGTTTCTCTCCCTATTCGGCGGCGGCGGCTTTGGGTTCGAACACCGGATAGGTCTTCGCGCGCAAATGCGTGACGCAATCCATCCGGCCCGTATATTCCGACATGCTGGGCGAGGAGCGGACCTCCTCGGGCAAGGCGGCGTCGGACAGCATGCGGCGGGTGACGAATCCCTGACCGGTGGGGATTTCGTCCTTGCTGATGTCCAGGCCGGAAAGCTGGTGGATTGGCGAATAGATGGCGTTGTAAATGTCGCGGGCGAAGCGCACCCAGCCTTCGAACCCCTTATAGGGGCCGTTGTGATAGCCGTGGGCGTTCAGATAGGGCACGCGCATTTTCTTGGCCACCTCGCCCGGACGCTTGCCGGTGAAGATGACGTCGGGTTTCAGCATGCGCAGCGCTTCCTGGCCCTCCAGCTCGTTTGGATCGTCGATGGCCAGTGCCCCTTCACCGCAGCGTGAGACGCCCTTTTCCATGTCGCCCTGATGGCCGAATTTGGTGTAGACCGAGACCACCTGGAGGCCCATTTCCTCCTGTAAGACGTTCGCCCAGTGCCAGAGTTTGGAACCACCGGGCCACAGGCAGACTTTCTTGCCCTGAAGCCGTTCCCTGTACCAGTCGAGCTGGGGTTTCCATTTGGCGGTCTCCTCGTCGATGATCGCCTGGGCACGCTCCTCGATGCCGAAGAACAGACCGATCTTGCGCAAGGAATCGCCTAAGGGCTTGAAACCGAACCCGTCGATGTCGAGACGCGGGATGCCGTAGCGGGCGCGCAGCTCGTCGCACAGATATTCGGCCGAACGGGCGCATTCCAGCACGTTCAGATGCGCCCGATGCATGGACCGCAGATCGTCATAGCGGCCGTTGCCGGTAAAAGTGGACAGCACCTGGATGCCCATGCGGCGGAAGAAATCCTGCATGATTTCCTGGTCGCCCTGGATGTTGTATTCGCCGATATAATTGATGACGTAATCGCTGGTGATCTCGGGCTCGACGGTGCCGACTTTGTTGTTTACCCAGGCGATATTGATCTTGTGGTGGCCGCCCGATTGGCTGGGGCCGGCGAAACCGGGCGAGTTGCAGACGAAGATGTCCACGTCGGGCAGTTCGTCCATGACCTCCTGGGCGATGGCCTCGATGTCGTCGCCGATCAGGGCGGTGGCGCAGGTCTGGTAGATGGTCATGCGCTTGATGTCGGGGAACGCCTTGAAAGCTTCGAGGATGTTCTGCTTCAGAAGCTTTTCCGCCCCGAACACGATGTGGCTTTCCTTCACATCGGTGGCGAAGGTGTATTTGAGCTGGAAATTGTTGTTGTCGCTGATATAGCGCTTGGTCTGCCAGGTGTCGTAAGTGCATCCCACCGGACCGTGGCTGATATGGATGACATCCTTCATCGGCGTGCCGATAACGTGCTTGGCGCCGCAATAGGCGCAGCCGCGCTCGGAGATCGTGCCCGGAATGGTGTTCAGATACCCCTTGGGCAAACAGGATGTCAGGTCTTCACCTTCGCCCTTGACGACGGCGTGCTGTTTGCGTTCGGGGATGACCTTGCTGCATTCGAATTCATGGTAAGGCATGTTCCGTCCTCCGGCTCGGGCGGTCAGTCGGCGATGCCGTATTTGACGACCATCTGTTCCAACTCATCCATCGACAGCGGTTTCGGGATCACGAACATGTCGTTTTCGACGATCTTCTGACCCAGCGCCCTGTATTCCGAGGCCTGATTGACCGCGGGATCGAACTCAGTAACGGTCTTCTTGTTGAATTCGGCCTTCTGTACAATGTTGTCGCGCGGCACGAAATGGATCATCTGTGTGCCGATGGCCTTGGTGAATTCGTCCAGGAATTCCTTTTCACCATCGACATTGCGGCTGTTGCAGATGATGCCGCCCAGACGCACGCCGCTTTGCTTGGCGTATTTGACCAGGCCCTTGCAGATATTGTTGGCGGCATAGATCGCCATCATCTCGCCCGAGGCGACGATGTAGACCTCCTGGGCTTTGCCGTCGCGGATCGGCATGGCGAAGCCGCCGCAGACGACGTCGCCGAGCACGTCGAAGAAAATAAAATCCAGATCGTCGGTATAAGCGCCATTGCCTTCCATCAGATCGATGGCGGTGATGACGCCGCGGCCCGCACAGCCGACACCCGGCTCCGGCCCGCCCGATTCGACGCAGCGGATACCGTTGAAGCCGGTCTTGACGACCTTATCCAGCGTGACTTTTTCAGCCCCGTGGATGCGCAGCGTATCCATCACCGTTTCCTGCGGCTTGCCGCCCAGGATCAGGCGGGTCGAATCCGCCTTGGGATCGCAGCCGTGAATGAAGACATGCTTGCCATGGTAATAGGCCAGCGCGGCGGCGGTGTTCTGCGTGGTGGTGGATTTGCCGATTCCGCCTTTTCCATAGATGGCGACTTTGCGGGTCATGTGCTGAAACTCCTCTGAACGAAGCCGTGGCGACGGAAAAATCACGCCGCTCTGCTCCGTCATCATGGCAAGGGTCGTGCCAGGAAGAGTTCTTCGGAAAAGTAATCGGAACTATTTTTGATCAGAAAGGATGGAAAATATTAACCTATTGATTTTATTTTAGATTTTATTCGACGAATTGTCCCTGTATTGACCGGAACCGTGACGGTTTTCGAGGGGTTTACCTTTCTGTAAATCTTTGTGGCAGGGCTCCATCACTGACGGCGAGGTCGCGAATGAACAGGAACGGTAAATTCCGCGGGGAATGAACAGAGTCGGTTCCTTTTCCTTTCTGCCAGAGGCGAGGACGCGAAAGGGGGCGTCGGGCAAAAGTCCGGCGCAGCGGATGACAAAGATGGATGAGGCGTATTTCGGCAGGACAGAGCCGCGCTATGACCGTCAGGGTTTGTCGATGCCGGTGGTGCGGAAGGTTTTATAGGTGATGCCGTAGCGTTCCATGCGCACGCCCAGCATACGCCGGGTCAACCCCAATTCCTTGGCAGCATCGCCGATATGGCCGTTGGAGGCCTTTAGCGCCTCGACGATCATCTCATGTTCGACGGCGCGCAGCTTGGATTCCAGACTGACGCCCAGCGCGGTGCCGCTTTCCGCCGAGGTTTGCAGCGACGGCGGCAGGTCGTAGCCATGGATGACCTCGTCTTCGGCCAGCAGCACGGACCGTTCGATGACGTTTTCCAGTTCACGGACATTGCCTGGCCAGTGATAGCTCATCAGCATGTTGATCGCCGGGGTGGTGATGCGTTTGACGCTTTTGCCGTTTTCCTTGGCGAAGGTGGTGACGAAATGGTCGGCCAGGGTGATGACGTCGCTGCCGCGTTCGCGCAGGGGCGGAACGGTGATGGGAAAGACGTTCAGCCGGTAATAGAGATCTTCGCGGAACAGGCCCTGATCGACCATCGCGGACAAATCGCGGTTGGTGGCGGCGATGATGCGCACCTCGACCTTGATCGGCTTGCCGCTGCCGACACGCTCGAAAGTCTTTTCCTGTAGGACGCGCAGCAGCTTGGCCTGCATCGAGGGTGTCAACTCGCCGACCTCATCCAAAAAGATGGTGCCGCCGTCGGCGATCTCGAAGCGCCCCTTGCGCATTGTCACAGCGCCGGTGAACGCGCCTTTCTCATGCCCGAACAACTCGCTTTCGGCGATGCTTTCCGGCAGGGCGGCGCAGTTGAAGCTGACGAACGGCCCTTCGGCGCTGGCGCTGTTGTAATGAATGGCGTTGGCCACCAATTCCTTGCCAACCCCGCTTTCACCCAGGATCAGCACCGTGGTCTTGGCCGGGGCGACCTTGAAGACCAGATCGTAGACCTCCTGCATCGGCTTGGAATTGCCGATGATGTTGGAAGGGCGGAACCGTTTTTTCAGCATGTTCCGCATGCGCCGGTTTTCGGCTTCCAACCGCACCCGGTCCAGATTCTCCATCAGGTAAAGTTCGGCCGCCGGCGCGATCATTGCCGCGATCATCGCCAGAATTTCGACATCCTGCTTCAAAAGATGGCGGTTGTGGTACACGCGTTCTGCTCCGATCGTGCCCAGAACCTTGCAGCTGTGCAGGATCGGGACGCAGAAAAAGGACGCCTTGGGTCGTCCTTTCCGCGCATGTGCGCCGGTGCGGTCAAGAAAATCGGGATCGCCATGTGGATGTTCGACGATGATGGCCTTGCCGCTTTCCACCACTTTGCCGGTGATGCCTTCTCCCGGCGCATAGATGCCGCGCTGGTGTTCTTCGTCGGTCAGACCAAAACTGTCGTGAATGAAGATCGTGCCCGCCTCGCGGTCGTAAAGCGAGACCATCCCGCACTGCATTTTCATCTGTTGCTGCATGACGTCCAGCAGGATGGGCAGCGAAGCCGCCAGATCGACGCTGCCGGAGATGAGCTGGCTGATGCGGTACAGAATCGGCAGCACGTTCACCCGGCATTCACCGGTGAAACAGTGGCTGAACTCGCCGACGAACTCGCCGACATCGAACTCAAGGGTCGAAAGACGATCCATGCTTCATGCGATCGCAACAGTCACAGGGGCAGCGTCGTCACGAAGGCCCGCAAGTTCAAGGCCAAATTTCCCGGCGAGCTTTCCCGTATTCCCGGCCATCCGCACCCAGGCGGCGGCGCTTTGTTTTTACCGAAACGGTAAAAGCAGCGGATTTTTTTACATTCCCGTCGTTTGGGCACCGGATACCGGGTAGGGGGCGCGGACACCGGGCAGAGAGCCGGAACACTTGATCGTTCCAGCTCTTTTCCCGTTTTCACGTCGGACGGCGGGGTTAGCCGTGCAGCTTGATGGCGGTTTCGGCGATGCGGCGGCCCTGATAGCGCGCGCCGTCAAGCTCGATTTGCGTAGGCTGCCTGGACCCGTCCGCTCCGGCGATGGTGGTCGCACCATAGGGCGAGCCGCCATTGACCGCGCTGTTGTCGGTCTGACCAGCATAGCCGTAATCGAGACCGACGATGGTCAGGCCGAAATGCAGCAGATTGGTGATGATCGAAAACAGGGTGGTTTCCTGGCCGCCATGCTGGGTGCCGGTCGATGTGAACGCGCCGCCGACCTTGCCGTTCAAAGCGCCCCTGGCCCACAGACCGCCGGCGCGATCCCAGAAGCTTGCCATCTGCGACGACATGCGGCCGAAGCGGGTGCCGGTGCCGACGATGATGGCGTCGTAGTCGGCCAATTCTTCGACCGTGGCGACAGGGGCCTTTTGGTCGAGCTTGAAATGGGCGTTGCGCGCGATGTCTTCGGGCACGGTTTCGGGCACGCGCTTGACGGTGGCTTGGGCGCCGGCGGTACGAACGCCTTCGGCCACGGCGTTGGCCATCGTTTCGATGTGGCCGTAGGACGAATAATAAAGAACCAGAACCTTTGCCATGATGTGTCCTTTCGCTGCGCGTTTAAGAAAAGAAATCAGATCGTATCGACCAGAACCAGTTCGGCGTCCGTTTTCGCGATCAGGCGGAAAAGATCCTGACCGTGAATGGCGAGACCGTCGCGGGGGCCGACGGTGACGCCCTCGATTTCGACCGTGCCGGACGCCGGCACGAGATAGCCGTGCCTGTCCGCTCCGATCGCGTAATCCAGACTCCCGCCCGCCTTTACGGACGCGCCCAGAACGCGCGCGTTGGCGCGGATGGGCAGGGCGTCGCTATCCTCGGCTGACCCGCTGGCCAGGGGCACCCAATGTCCGGCGCGGTCGCTCTTGGGAAAGGGTTTCGTGCCCCAGGCTGGCTGGCTTCCCGTGCGTGATGGTGCAATCCAAATCTGAAATAAGCGAGTGGTCTTGCTCTCTAAGTTGTATTCCGAATGGCGGATTCCAAGGCCGGCGCTCATGACCTGCACGTCGCCAGCCTCGGTTCGGCCCTGATTGCCCATGCTGTCTTGATGGGTGATCGCGCCGTCCCGGACATAGGTGACGATTTCCATATTGTCATGCGGATGAGGCGGAAAGCCGGCTCCGGGCTGGATTTCGTCGTCGTTCCAGACCAAAAGATTGCCCCAATGCCTGCGCTCGGGGTCGTAATAGCCGGCGAAGGAAAAATGATGCCGGGCTTTCAGCCAGCCATGATCCGCCTGTCCCAGCCGTGCAAAAGGTCTTAGTTCGATCATCCCATCCATCCTTGCGGGACCGCCCGCGTCATGTCTGAGAAAGATAGAGACGCCTCATTGATCGATAAATAGAAACTATATAAACTAGTTGTTTCTAAAGGCGATCCAATGAAGCTGCCCGATGTCGAGGCCTTGGCGATTCTGGCCAAGGTGGTTGAACAACGTTCCTTCGCCGGAGCGGCAAAGGAATTACGTCTGTCCAAGGCGACGGTGTCGAAAGCCATATCGAGGCTGGAGGGCCGGGTCGGATCGCCCTTGTTCCATCGCACCACGCGCCGCCTGACCTTGACTGAAACAGGCCGGCTGATGGCGGAACGGGCTGCGATCATCCTGGCCGAAGGCGAAGCGGCGGAGAGCGAGGCGCTCAGTCAGTCGGTCGAACCGCGCGGGCCGATCCGCCTGACCGTGCCGATGTCGTTCGGCTTGCGTCATGTCGCGCCGGTGCTGCCGGAATTTCTGCGGCGCTATCCGGGGATTTCGATCGATCTCGATTTGAGCGACGCGCACGCCGATATCGTGGCGCAAGGGTTCGACGCGGCCTTGCGCATCGCCGCCTTGCCCGATTCCTCGCTGATCGCCCGGCGCATCTGCGGCGTTGAAAGTTTTCTGCTGGCATCGCCGTCTTTCTTAGAAGAACGGGGACGCCCGCATCATCCGATGCATCTGGCCGATTATCCCTGTCTCGGCTACGCCTATGCGGCGACGCCCGGCGTCTGGCGGTTCCAGGACGGTTCGGGTGAAATTGCCACGGTGCGGCCGGCGGGGCCGTTGCGTGTCAATAATGGGGACGCGATGCTGCCGGCCCTGATCGCGGGGCTTGGTTTCGGCATCCTGCCGGATTTTCTGGTGCGGGACGCTCTGGATTCAGGGGCACTGGAAATCGTGCTGCCGCAATGGTCGCTTCCCGCCGCATCGTTGCATTGGGTGACGCCGCCCGGCTCACCCCGGCCCCGGCGGATCGATCTTTTGGGCGGATTCCTGGCTGAGAGGCTCAAATCCCTGGATGGGGCCAGCCTGTGAACGAAGGCTTTTGCGGCGGTCATATGCTGTGGATTTTAAGTGCCCCGGTTACATGCCCGGATGTTTCAAATGGGCGGCTTTGAGGATCAGATCGCGATAGACCTGGTCGGGCAGCTCCGTTTCCCAATGGCCCGTGATTCGCGCGATCGTGACGACCCCAAAGAGAAAAACCACGATGGCAATGCCGATTGTCCGTGCGCCGAGAGCGAGACACCGCGCCCCACGCCGTCCTGGCGTGGAAAATGTCAGCGTGTTCGCCACGGGGCAGGCCGCGACACAGCTCAGGCAGGCGGTGCATTCCGGCGACGATATCCGTTTCTGCCGGTCCACCGGCAGGAAGGCCGGGCAGGCCTGCGCGCATCTGCTGCACCCGATGCAGCTTTTCGGGTTCCGCCGGATCGCGAACGGGCTGGCCAGGGAAATCAATCCCATCAGCGCGCCATAGGGGCACAGATAGCGGCACCAGACATTCCTTATGACCAGCGACGCCACGATCAGGCCCAGGATGACGGCCGCGGTTGTCGGCGTGATGAACCGGAAGAAGTTCAGCATCTTGACGTCGGCCAGCAGGCCGTAGGGTGTCGCCATGAAAGCGTCGATGCTTTCGGTTGACATGCTTAGGATGATGACGGCGAAAAAGGCCAGGAGCAGATATTTTACACTCCTCAGCGGCCAATCCAACCAGCGCGGCAGGCGCAACGGTTCGCCTGTCCACACCAAGCCCAGCCGCCAGAGCATCTCGGACAAGGCCCCGATCGGGCAGATCCAGGAGCAGAACGCTTTTTTCAGCACCAGGCTGACGATCAGGAAGGCGGCGAGCAGGATCGCCGCCGCCGGATGGATCAGGGGAATGTGGCCGGTGACCAGCCAGGATTTCAGATTCATTAGTCCGGCGATAGGAAGCCAGCCTTCCACTCCGGCCGGATGGTCCGGGCTTATGCCTTGCCCCCCTTGTTCAAAAAAGCGGACCCAAAGATAGAATTGGACACCGATCCATAAGCTGAGCGCCGCCATCGCCGCCTGGACGAGCAATCGCGCCGCTGGCGTCCAACCCAAGACGATGGATGCCAGGGAACGGCGATGGCGGCGCATTCCATCCGCCTTTGCTTTGCGGCTACGAATGGCTGGTGTGGGGTCTATCATCGTCTTCCACAGGCCCCGCCGAAGGATTGGCCGCTGACGGAGCGGATGGAGGCCGGGTTTTCAGCCGGTCGGTGAGATAGCCGAAAAGAACGCGCGCATTGTTGTGCTCATTGTCATGGGCGGCATAAAGCAAGGTCACCGGCCCTTCTTCCCGAAGACCGACGATCTGATCGACAAGGTCGCCCTTCATGTCGAGTTCGGCGCGGTACAATCTTGAGAATTCGTCAAAGCGGGCGGGGTCATGTCCGAACCAGTCGCGCAGCTGGGGACTGGGCGCGATATCCTTCAGCCAGAAATCGATCTTCGCTTTTTCCTTGCTCAATCCACGCGGCCAAAGCCGATCGATCAGGACTCGGCATCCATCGTCATCGGCTGGAAGGGCATAGACTCGTTTCAACCGGAATCCCGGATCGGTTCCTGACGTCATTTCGGGTCCTCCTTCGCTGGAATCGCGCTATAGCTGCCGGAGCAATGTCCGGAAAAGAGCGCCCTCCTGGCAACAGGCGGCCGTAAGCCCTTCCTTTTCGGCCCGTGCGAGCAAGGGGGCGGGTTCGAAATCGGATTCCAGGATGACGATGCCGCCCTTACCCCCTGATGCGAGCGCGCGTTTGGCTTCCATCAGCGGATGCCCGCCCTTTGCGAGCAGGTCCGCGACATCGATCCGGGCGATGACATCCGCTTCCCGGAACCAGTCGGGCAGGGCCGATAACAGCGATGGGGCGGGCATCTCCGCCGCCTCGTCCGCCCCATCCGATCCGATGGCCTCCTGGACGAGGCGGATGAGATCGGGCAGGGCGATGCCGCCAACCTTGGCCGCCTGCTCCAAGGTGGCGAACTTCGCTACCGTCGCGCGCAGGATCGGGTTGCGGAGCTTGTCGAAGGCAGGGATTGCTGCGATCAGCACCTCCATGATCTCCGGATGTGCGTCGAGAAGCTCGCCGACGCGGGTATGCGGCGTGATGTCCATCTCAATCCTCGTCATACTGAAGCAGACGCCGCTGGCCTTCGAGCGCCCGCATCCGCGCGATATCCTGGGTCACCTCGAGGGTTCCGAGATAGGCGCCGTCGCCGTCGCGGACGGCGAAATAGCGGATATGAACGAATTTCGGTCCCATCTGGATCCAGAACTCGGCGACGCTGCGTCGGCCGGAACGGAAATCCTCGAGGATCTGATCGACCACATGCATGCTTTTGGGCGGATGGCAGTTCCGGACATCCCGGCCGATGATCACGCGGCTGCGTTCGAAGACACGTTCGGTTCCTTCGCTGAAGAAGGCAACGCGGTCATCGGCATCGACGAAGGTGATGTCCACGGGGAGTGTGTTGAAAATCCCTAGAAGCTGCGGATAGGACAGCAGGCCCGAGGGAAGCCTGACGCCTGCGCCGTCCAGCGATGAAAAATCGCCCTCGGCGGATTCGGGCGGACGATATTCGTCTCCCGGCGCGACCAGGCACCAGCCATATTCGGGACTCTGACGCCAGATATCGCCCCATTCGTCCTTTGTGAACATTTCCAGGCACATGGGAAGCAGGATGTTCTCTTCCTTGAAGATCATGCCGTCGAGCGCCTTGAGCGTCGATTTCAGGACCGTTTGCGCCAGGAATTCCAGCTCGACAGCGGCGATGTCTTCTTGGCGCAAAGCGGTCATCGCTGCTTTCAGCACTTCGCGCGCCTCGTCGTCCTTGCCCCACATGACCTTCGACGGGCCCAGGGTTCCATGGCGTTCGAGAATGCTGAAGAAAAGATGCTCCTTGCGCCGGTAATGCTTGTCGACATCGGTCAGAGGCTGGAACGCCTCCAGCGCGCGAAGCCGGCGCTCATTCGCCGGAATCTCCGTCTTTCCGATGAAGGCGATGCTTTCCCGGGCCTTGGCGATCGCCGCCTTCAGGGCTGCGTTCTCGTCCATCAGCTGGCGTACGGGATGGCCGGGGGGAAGAGACGGCAGCGCGGACGGCGGCGTCACCGCGTCCGAAAGGACTTCGGCGTGAAGGTCGCACATGGATTTGACCTCCTCGAGCGACATACCGTCCTCAATCAGGCGCTGTTCCATGGCCGCGACTTCGGAAGGATCCACGCCGTCGATCAAGACTTTGAGCCGCTCGCGCACCGCGTCCGGCGCTTCGCCGCGATGAAGATGAAGGATGATCTCCTTCAAGGTGTCGAGCCGATCCTTGCGCTCTTCGGACGGGGGCGTGTTCATGGCTTTCTCCAATGCTGTCACCACCGCATTGTGGGAGCTTCCCTCCGAGGAGTCTTTGACTTCGGTCATATTCGGCCAGAAAAACCGGCGAGTTCGGCTATCCCTATTTCAGGCCGAGCCTTCGTGCCAGGCGGTGCAGATTGGCGGCGTCGATATCCAGATGACGCGCGCAGGCCGCCCAGTTGTGGCCGCATTGCTCCAAGGTGTTTCGGACCAGATCGCGCTGAAACGCCTCGGTCGCATCGCGCAGATTCTGCGTCTCGGGCTTGGGCAGAGGTGCTGGCGTGGATGGGGCGGGCGATTCGTTTGGCGACAAGGCGAAATGCGAAGGGTTCAGCACGATCTCCCGGTGCGGTTGGGTGGCGCGGGCCAAGACGGCTGCACGGTGGATCGCATGTTCAAGCTCGCGGACATTTCCCGGCCAGTGGTAATCGCGCAGACAGGCAAGAGCGCCCTTGTCCAAGGCGACGCGCGCGAGCCCTAAGCGCACACGGCACTGTTCGCAGAAAAAACCGGCCAGCAGCGCGATATCGTCGCCGCGTTCCCGCAATGGCGGTACCGAAATGGGAAACACGCTTAGCCGGTGGAAAAGATCGGCCCGGAAGCGCCCATCGATCACATCCGCGCGCAGATCGCGATTGGTGGCGGCCAGCACGCGGACATCCACTCTTAGGACTCGGTCGTCGCCGACGCGCTGTATGTCGCCATATTGCAGGACGCGCAGCAATTTAGCCTGAAGCGCCAAAGAAAGTTCGCCGATTTCGTCCAGGAAAAGCGTGCCCTTGTCCGCCATTTCAAATTTACCGCTGCGGTCGCCGATCGCACCGGTGAAGGCCCCTTTGACATGGCCGAACAGCTCGCTTTCCGCCACGCTTTCCGGCAGTGCGGCGCAGTTGAGATAGACCAGCGGTCGGGCCGAACGCCCCGATCCTTCGTGAATCGCGCGGGCCACCAATTCCTTGCCGGTTCCCGTCTCTCCACCGATCAGCACGTTCAGATCCGACTCGGCGACGATACCGATTTCCTTCTTTAATTGAAGCATGCCCGCCGACAGGCCGATCATTTCGGTGGCGGGCATCTGGCCGGCAAAGGACAGCGGCGTCCCGGCCAGCACGTCCGGACTTTCCAGCCGTTCGATCAGCAGCGCGTTGTCCAGCGCACCGGCGGCAAGGGCTGCGATCAGGCGCAATTCGTCATCGCTGAAATCATCGAATTGGCGGGGGTTCAACCCGTCCAGCGTCAAAGCGCCGATCAGCTCCGCTCCGGCGAAAAGCGGGAGCCCGACGCAGGCGTGAACCTTGAGGGTCTCATGGTCGGGAATCAGGCCGTCATAGGGATCCGGCAGCCCGCTATCGGCTGGAAAACGTACGACATCGCCAGCACGGGCAATTGCCTCCAGACGCGGATGGGCCTCCAACGCGAAGCGCCGTCCCAGCACATCCGGGGACAAACCATCGGTGGCAAGCGGGCGGAATTGGCGTTGTTCATAACGCAACAGGGCCGAGGCGTCACAGCGCAACACGCGGCGCAGCGCCGTCACCAGACGCTGGAACCGGTCCCCGCGGCTGACGCCGCTTTGCAGTTCGATGGCAATGCTGGCAAGCAGATCGACCGAGAGCGCCATCTTGTTTTCCCTGCATGGTCATTTAGACAGTAGTCAGTGTCATATCGACCACGAAAGAAATAGTCTGTATGACACTAATTGCCAAGAGCCTAAAATAAAAACCTTTATATTTCATATAGATAGTTGATGGCACGTTTCTTGATATTCCTCAAGGGTAAGCATCGTTCAAACGCAACCATCGAGGCAGATATGGCCATTCACGTTAAAAACAACATCCACTGGGTCGGGCAGCGTGACTGGGAAGTGCGCGATTTCCATGGCACGGAATACAAGACCACCAAGGGCAGCAGCTATAACAGCTATCTGATCCGGGAGGAAAAGACCGTCCTGATCGACACGGTGGACCATAAATTCAGCGGCGATTTCGTGCGCAATCTGAGCGCCGAGATCGATCTGGAAACGATCGACGCCATCATCATCAACCATGCGGAAGAAGACCACGCCGGGGCTTTGTCTGAACTGATGGCCCGGATTCCCGGCACGCCAATCTATTGCACCGCTAATGGCGTGGACTCCATCAATGGCCACCACCACCACCCCGAATGGGATTTCCATGTGGTCAAGACCGGCGATGTGCTGGATATCGGCAATGGCAAGCAGCTTGTCTTCATCGAGACGCCGATGCTGCATTGGCCGGACAGCATGATGACCTATCTGAGCGGCGACGCGGTGCTGTTCAGCAATGACGCTTTCGGCCAGCATTATTGCGACGAGCATCTGTTCAATGACGAGGTCGATCAGGCCGAACTGTTCGAGCAGTGCCAGCGTTATTACGCCAATATCCTGACTCCGTTCAGCCGCCGGGTGACGCGGAAAATCGACGAAATTCTGGGGTTCAACCTGCCGCTCGAGATGATCGCTACCTCGCATGGCGTGGTCTGGCGCGACAATCCGGCGCAGATCGTGGCGCTTTATGCAAAATGGGCGGCGGATTACCAGGAAGACCGCATCACCATCTTCTACGACACCATGTCCAACAACACCCGGATGATGGCCGACGCCATCGCCCAGGGCATCAACGAGGTGGACCCGCGCGTAGCGGTGAAGATCTTCAATGTCTCGCGTCACGACAAGAACGAGATTCTGACCAATGTGTTCCGCTCCAAGGGCGTCCTGGTCGGCTCTTCCTCGATGAACAATGTGATGATGCCCAAGGTAGCGGGGATGCTGGAGGAACTGACCGGACTCAGATTCCGCAACAAGAAAGCGTCTGCCTTCGGCAGCTATGGCTGGGCCGGCGGCGCGGTGGACCGTATCCAGACCCGCCTGATGGATGCGGGGTTTGAAACCGGCCTTGCGTTGAAGATCAAATGGCGCCCGGATACGGATGCGTTGGAGGTCTGCCGCGACCATGGCCGCGACATCGCCCGGCAGTGGGCTTTGCCCGCGCAGACGGATCTGGAAGCCGTCGCCTGAACCGGGTGCGGTTTTCCGCCGGGGACGAAAAGAAAAAGCGTCAGCCGTGGGGTGAAGGAAGCTGAGGCCGTTCCCGGCGCAGCCACGCCTGAACCCCGCGCGCCGCCGCGATTCCAGAGGCAAAGGCACCTTGCAGCAGATAGCCGCCGGTCGGCGCTTCCCAATCCAGCATTTCCCCGGCGGCGAACAGGCCGGGGAGACGTTTAAGCATGAAACTCTCATCCAGTTCGGCCAGATCGATACCGCCCGCGCTGGAAATGGCGCGTTCCAGGGAAAAGGGCGCAACCAGCGTGAGCGGAACCGCCTGGATGAGTTCGGTCAGTTTGTCCGGGCTCTCGGGCAGGGCTGGCCCCACGGCCTCGCGCATCAGATTGATGGCGATCGGCGGCAACCCTAAGGTCCGGCGCAAAAAATCGCTGTGGGAGCGTGCGCCGCGCGGCTTGCCCAGTTTCAGCCGGAGATCGGCGGGCGTCCTATGCGGGCAAAGATTGACCCGAAGCACCGCATGTCCCCGGCTTTCTATGCTGTCGCGCAAGGAGGAGGCCAAGGCATAGATGGCCCCGCCCTCGACGCCACGGGTCGTTACCATGATCTCGCCCTGAACCGTCCGGTCGCCAAAGCTCAAGGCCAGATTTTTTAGGGGCTGGCCCTCGAATCTCTGCCGGAAGACATCGCTCCACCGGATCTCGAAACCGCAATTGGCGGGGCGGAAGGGGTATAGGGTGATGCCCTGCCGGGACAGACTATCGACCCAGGCCCCGTCCGATCCCAGGCGGGGCCAACTGGCACCGCCCAGAGCCAGAAGGGTAGCCTTTGGGGCCGCTTTTTCCTCGGTTCCGTCATGGCGGCGAAAGAGCAGTCGGTCTTGTTCGTCCCATCCCAGCCAGCGGGTCCGGAAACGGAACTGGACTCCCTGTTCTTGCAAGCGGGCCAGCCAGGCGCGCAGCAGGGGGGTGGATTTCATCGCCACGGGGAAAACCCGTCCGCTGGAGCCGACGAAAGTCGGCTGCTCCAGCCCGGCGGCCCAGTCCCTTAGGGCCTCTGGCGGAAAAGCGCGGATGGCCGGGGAAAGAAAATCCCGCGCGGTTCCATAACGGTCGAGAAAGGCGTCGAGCGGTTCCGAATGGGTAAGATTCAAGCCGCCCCGCCCGGCCATCAGGAATTTACGGCCCGGCGTGGACAGACGGTCATAAACGATCACGGAGAAACCGGCGCGGCTGAGTTCCTCGGCCGCGATCAGTCCCGCCGGTCCGCCGCCGATGATGGCGACGGCTGGAAAATCTGTCGGATCGTTCATGGCCCCGTTATCGCCGCCGCTCGTTCAAAGGACAAGCCCGATGTCGCCGGACTTGTCCATGGTCAAACCTCTTCCTCGTTCGCGTCATCGCCCAGGAATCCGCCCGACTGACGGCCCCACAAATCGGCGTAGATGCCGCCGGCGGCGATCAATTCGGCATGGGTGCCGGTTTCGACGATGCGCCCCTTATCCAGCACGATAAGCCGGTCCATCTCGGTCAGCGTCGAGAGGCGATGCGCGATGGCGATCACCGTCTTGCCGTCCATCAGGGCGAAGAGATTTTCCTGGATGGCGGCTTCCACTTCGGAATCGAGGGCGGAGGTCGCCTCGTCGAGCACCAGGATCGGCGCGTCCTTCAG
>Ga0265295_1005912_pt1 | contig 15212 bp, 16 predicted proteins | sample Munlansysbiofilm_FD_192503 | JGI IMG/M metagenome (GOLD analysis project Ga0265295, IMG submission 192503) | Leachate microbial communities from a municipal landfill in Southern Ontario, Canada - Methane capture system biofilm | ecosystem: Engineered > Solid waste > Landfill > Unclassified ... | reverse complement strand
TAGAATGAGTGCACACGATGCCCACTACGGCGGTAATCTTGTCGACGGAGCCAGAATGCTGGGTCTGTTTGGAGACGTTGCGACTGAGCTTCTCATAAGACTGGATGGAGACGAAGGACTTTTCGTTGCATATGACAAGGTTGAGTTCAAAGCGCCTGTTTTTGCAGGAGATTATATCGAGGCAGTAGGCGAAATAGTAAGCGTTGGAAATACATCAAGAAAGATGAAGTTTGAAGCAAGAAAGGTAATAGTACCAAGACCTGACATAAACGAATCAGCATGCGACGTGCTGGAAGAGCCGATAATTGTATGTATTGCTGAAGGAACCTGCGTAGTACCTAAGGATAAGAAGAGGAAGTAGACAATTGTCAATTTGTGTTTTCCCCTTTCCAACTGTCCAACTAACCAACTTTAAGAAGGAGATGATATAATGGAAAAACTAATAATAACTGCTGCTATTTGCGGAGCAGAGGTAACAAAGGAAAACAATCCAAATGTGCCATATACAATAGAAGAAATTGGCAGAGAAGCAGAAGCTGCATATAAAGCAGGAGCAAGCATCATACACCTTCATGTAAGAGAGGACGACGGCACTCCCACTCAAAGCAAGGAAAGATTTAAGCTTGCCATGGATGAGATCAGAAGAAGGTGTCCGGATGTCATAATCCAGCCATCCACAGGTGGTGCTGTCGGGATGACAGACGAAGAAAGACTTCAGCCAACTGAGCTGTATCCTGAAATGGCTACTCTTGACTGCGGAACACTAAATTTTGGTGGAGACGAGATCTTTGTAAACACTGAGACAACCATTAAGAATTTTGGAAGGATCATGATAGAAAGAGACATTAAGCCAGAGGTAGAGGTATTTGACAAGGGCATGATCGACTATGCCATCAGATTCCAGAAGCAAGGATTCATTAAAGCCCCCATGCACTTCGATTTCGTTCTTGGTGTCCAGATGTCAGCTACTGCAAGGGATCTGGCGTTTATGGTTGACAGCATACCACAGGGTTCCACCTGGACGGCAGCAGGCATAGGCAGGAACCAATTCCCAATAGCTGCCATGGCAATAGTTATGGGTGGAAACGTAAGAGTCGGTTTTGAAGACAACACCTATATAGAGAAGGGTGTCCTTGCAAAATCCAACGGGGAAATGGTAGAAAAGGTTGTAAGACTCGCCAAGGAGCTTGGAAGAGAAATAGCGACTCCGGCAGAAGCCAGGGAAATACTTGGGCTGAAACCACTAAAAGCTTAATAAATATTTATTTATGTGATATAATTGGTACCAACAGCGGTACCAATTTTCTTTTCTCTATTTAATTTCCCATAAGGATGTGAAAAAATTGAAATTTGACCCCTATTATCAAAGATATCCGTCAAAGAGGAATCTGATTTTTGGGCATAAGGGTATGGTTTCCACTACCCACCCTATAGCGTCACAGGCTGGGATCACGGTCATGAAGGCTGGAGGGAATGCCTTTGATGGTGCCATCGCCGCAGCTGCAGCACTGACAGTAGTAGAACCGACAAGCAATGGTATCGGAGGAGATGCCTTTGCAATCCTTTCCAGGGATGGAGAGATCCTTGGGATAAATGGAAGTGGAAGATCTCCTCAAAAACTGACCATCCAATGGTTAAGGGATAATGGCTACGATAAAATACCAAAATATGGCCCTTTAGCCGTGACCGTTCCCGGGGCAGTATCGGTGTGGGCAGAAATAAACCGAAGGTTTGGAAAGCTTCCACTTGATGAGGTTTTAAAACCTGCTGTAGAAATTGCAAGAGACGGCCATGTAGTCCACACTACAGTTGCAAGATATTGGAAACAGGCATTGGAAAGATACTCTGAATTAGCGGATAAGCCTTACATAAATCCATGGTTTGACCACTTTACCATGGAAGGCCGCACACCTTATCCTGGGGAGCTTTGGAAATCTGAGGAGCAGGCAAGGACTCTTGAGCTCATAGCCTCATCCGGCGGGGAGTCATTTTACAGAGGAGAGCTTGCAGAAAAGATTTCAGGATTTATCAAAGCATCAGGCGGTCTCATGGAAAAAGAAGATCTGGCAGCGCATCATGCAGAATGGGTAAAGCCAATAACTACTTCATTCAGAGGCTACGATGTTTGGGAGATACCTCCCAATGGGCAAGGCATAACAGCTCTTATGGCTCTTGGTATACTTGACAGGCTGGAAAAGGGACATATAGAGGATCCTGAAACGATACACAGAGCGATCGAGGCTATGAAGCTGGGCTTTGAGGATGGCAACAGGATCATTGGAGATCAGGATCATATGGATGACAGCTGGAGAGCTGTCCTTGAGCCTGAATATCTGTCTATGAGAGCAGGGCTGATAACCGGGAATGCAAGGCTTCCACTGGACAATCAACCTAAACGCGGAGGTACGGTATACCTCGCAACAGCAGATGGAGAGGGAAACATGATATCGTATATACAAAGCAACTATTGGGGCTTCGGATCAGGGCTCGTGGTACCGGGAACTGGTATCTCTCTCCACAACAGAGGGTATGACTTCGTGTGTGAGGAGAGGCACCCCAACTCATTGCTGCCTGGAAAGAGACCATATCATACAATCATACCTGGATTCCTGTCAAAGGATGGTAAGCCGATTGGGCCATTTGGAGTTATGGGAGCCTATATGCAGCCACAGGGACATCTTCAGGTTGTCCTCAATTCCATAGAGTTTGGACTAAATCCACAGGATGCCCTCGATTCACCGAGATGGCAGTGGGTAGGAGGCAACAATATCCAGGTAGAGAAGAGCTTCCCGACTGAGCTGGCAGAGGCTCTTGCCAGAAAGGGTCACGATGTATCTGTAAATCTTGATACCGGAAGCTTTGGCAGAGGTCAGATAATCTGGAGAGATGATAACGGAGTATTGTGCGGAGGAACGGAAAGCAGAGCGGATGGATATATAGCGGTGTGGTAGTATCAATTGACAATGACAATGGACAATGCACAATGAAAGGCTTTGTCATTCCGAGCGAAGTCGAGGAATCTCGGTTCTTAGCTTTTGTTTTTGACTCTTAGCTGGTTTTCAACTGTGAATTGTACATTGTGATCTGTGAGTTTCATTGTCTACTATTCACTGTTCACTGAAAAAAAGGGGGGATTAAATCGTGGATAGAAACTTAGCGGTAAATCTTGCGAGAGTAACAGAGGCTGCAGCTCTTGCCAGTGCAAGGATGCTGGGAAGAGGCGATAAGAACAAGGCTGACCAGCTGGCCGTAGATGCCATGAGAAGGATGTTCGACACCATAGACATAGATGGAGAAGTTGTTATTGGCGAGGGAGAGATGGACGAGGCTCCAATGCTCTACATAGGTGAGCACATTGGTACTCCCAGAGAAGGCAACCCCAAGGTTGATATAGCAGTAGACCCCTTGGATGGAACTCTTGCAGTCGCCCATGGACTGGCCAATGCAATAGCTGTAGTTGCCGTAGCTCCCAGAGGATGTCTTTTGAATGCACCTGATATGTACATGGAAAAGCTGGCTGTAGGACCTAAGGCAAAGGGTGCAATAGACATTAAGGCTTCTGTTAAAGTTAATATCGAGAATGTTGCTAAGGCGCTTGAGAAGGATCCATCTGACATAACGGTTATAATACTCGACAGGGAACGCCACAGGAAGATGATAAATGAGATCAGGGAAACTGGCGCCAGACTGAAGTTCATATATGATGGAGATGTTCTGGGAGCAATATCGACCTGCTTTGAAGAAGCAGGGGTAGACATACTCATGGGTAGCGGAGGAGCGCCGGAGGGTGTTCTTGCAGCAGCTGCCCTGAAGTGTCTGGGGGGAGAATTCCAGGGGATTTTATTACCTGAAGATGAAGCTCAGAGAGAACGATGCATAAGAATGGGAGTGGAGTTAGATAAGGTATATCTTACCGATGACCTTGTAAAGGGAGACGAGATTGCCTTCTCCGCCACCGGAGTAAGCTATGGAGAGCTTTTAGAGGGTGTAAAGTATTTGGATAACAACAGAGCTACTACAGAGACTCTTATTCTTAGAGCCGAAACAGGGACGGTAAGGTTTATGAAGGCGGTCCATCAACTGGATAAAAAGCCCGAATACGCCAAGTAATAAAGAGAGGTGATATATTGAGTCAGGAATTGTTGGAAAAGAAGAACTTAAGTCAGCTAAGAGAAATTGCAAAGGCTTATGGTATTGAAAAGACTTATAAATACAAAAAAGAGGAGCTACTTGAGCTAATAGTAAGAACTTTGTCGTCAGAGCCTGCTGGTAATGAGTCAGTTGAGAGCGCTGAACCGGAGTCATCCACTGATGAGGTACCGGAGGAGAAGCTCGAAATAACCGACCTGGACACCGAGGACCTTTCAGACAAGGCATCTGAGGAGATGGAGCAGCTTGAGGATATCAATATAGCCGAGGGTATCCTTGAAATGCATCAGGATGGCTACGGATTTCTAAGAAGGGATAACTATCTGTCGGGAGAGGATGATATATATATTTCACCTTCCCAAATCAGGAGATTCCATCTGCAAACAGGAGATAAAATAACTGGTATAACAAGGCCTCCAAAGGCAGGGGAAAAGTTTAATGCACTCCTTTATGTGAAGGCTGTAAACGACATGCCGCCTGCAACTGCCATAAACAGACCTGATTTTGACAGTCTGACGCCGATCTATCCTACTGAAAGGCTGATACTTGAAACCGGAGCCAAGGAATATGCAACGAGAATGATCGACCTCGTAGCGCCCATAGGCAAGGGTCAAAGGGGTATGATAGTCGCACCTCCAAAGGCGGGCAAGACTACTCTGCTTAAGATGATCGCCAATGGCATAGCCCAAAATCATCCTGAGGTCGAGATGATAATCCTTTTGATCGATGAGAGACCAGAGGAAGTAACTGACATGAAAAGATCCGTCAAGGGAGATGTTGTTTACTCAACATTTGACGAGCTGCCAAAGAACCACACAAAGGTTGCGGAAATAGTTCTGGAAAGAGCGAAGCGACTGGTTGAGCATGGAAAGGATGTAGTTATTCTCTTAGACAGCATCACAAGACTTGCCAGAGCCTACAACCTTACTATTCCTCCCACAGGGAGAACATTGTCAGGAGGCCTGGACCCCGGTGCTCTCCACAAGCCGAAGAGATTCTTCGGAGCGGCGAGGAATCTTGAGGAGGGCGGAAGCCTTACCATCCTTGCCACTGCATTAGTGGAAACAGGCAGCAGGATGGATGATGTTATTTTCGAGGAGTTCAAGGGTACAGGTAATATGGAGATACACCTTGACAGGAAGCTTTCAGAAAAGAGGATATTCCCCGCGATAGATATTTACAAGTCGGGGACCAGGAGAGAAGAGCTGATCATGACCCAGAAGGAGCTTGAGACCGTATGGGCGATGAGGAAGGCTCTTGGAAGCGGCAGCACTCAGGAGGTAACCGAGCTATTGATAGCCAAGCTTCTTGAAACTAAAACCAATGAAGATTTCATAACTGAAATGAGAAATAAAATTTGGATATAGTTGAATATTTTTAGATGCTGTGCTATAATTTAGTGGTTATATCGAGGAGTAGTTGCAAAAATAGATACTCGTATTGAAGAGAGGTGAATGTAATGAAGGCAGGAATCCATCCAGCATATAAAGAAGTAACTGTAACATGTGCATGTGGTAACACATTCACAACAGGCTCCACTAAGGATGAGCTTAGAGTGGAAGTATGTTCAGAGTGCCATCCATTCTTTACCGGCAAACAAAAGTTTGTTGAGCGTGGCGGGCGTGTAGAGAAATTCAAGAAGAAATATTCAATCGATTAATTTCTTCAACGACGGGTTAGTTGCATCTGCACTAACCCATATTTTTTATGAGGAAGTGTATTTATGGCAAAGCTCAAAACTGCACGAGTAAGTGCGAAACATAAAACGACCATTGGCGGGCAGGCACTTATTGAGGGAGTTATGATGAAAGGGCCTGACAAGATCGCCATAGCAGTGAGGAAGCCTGACAACGATATTGAGCTCAAGGTAGAGCCGGTGAGATCTCTTGCAAAGAAGAGCAGGATCTTTACTCTGCCATTCATCAGAGGGATGGTCGGACTTATTGACGCCCTTAAGATTGGCACAGGGGCATTGCTCTATTCTGCCGAGTTCTTTGAGGACGAGCCTCCCAGGGATAAAGATGGAAAACCAAAGAAAACCCTGATAGAGAGGATCTTCAAGGAAAAGGCACAGGAAGTGGAGATGACACTTGCCGTCGTCATATCACTTGCATTGACCATCGGGATATTCATGGTACTTCCAAGCCTCATAACAAACCTTCTGAGAGGCAGGATAAACAGTACAATAGGACTGAACCTGGTGGAGGGTGTTTTAAGGATAGCAATATTCCTTATCTATGTGGTGTGGGTATCAAAGCTTGATGATATCAAGCGAGTGTTCCAATACCACGGAGCTGAGCACAAGAGCATCCACTGCTATGAGAATGAGATGCCATTGACTGTAGAAAATGTAAAACGATTCCCAATACTCCACGCAAGATGCGGGACAAGCTTTCTATTCATGGTCATGATAGTGAGCATAATTGTTCTTTCATTTTTCGGTTGGCCAAATCCTGTGATGAGAGTGGTTACGAGGATATTGATGTTCCCTGTGATCGCAGGGATATCCTACGAAATAAACAGAGTGATCGGCAGAAGTGATTCGAGGCTTTGCTACGCACTGAGCTACCCTGGCCTTATGATACAGAAGCTGGCCACAGTCAAAGAGCCGGATGACTCGCAGATAGAGGTGGCCATCAAATCGCTGCTTGCAGTAATACCTGAGAACAAGGAGGCAGACTTGTGGTAATACAAGAGCTGCTAAAATGGGGGAGCGAAGCTCTGTCAGGAATTGAATACTCTAATCCCCAGCAGGAAACAAGACTTATCCTGTCCCAATTGCTGGGAGTGGATAGGTCTTATCTTTATGCCCATGGAGACAAAGAGGTTTCTGAGGAAGAAAAGGATAAATTCATTTGGATAATTGAGAGGCGTAAATCAGGGGAGCCTCTTCAGTATATATTAGGTATACAGGAATTTATGGGAATTGATTTTAAGGTCGGTAACGGGGTTCTGATCCCAAGGGGGGACACCGAGCTCCTGGTGGAATGGCTGATAAAATTCATCGATGAGGAATTTGATGACAGGACCTACAGGATGCTTGATATTGGCGTCGGCAGCGGTGCCATATCTCTTTCGACAGCGTATCACAGACCAAAAGGCGAGATCATTGGGGTCGATATCTCTAAGGAAGCCCTTATGATCGCTGAGGAAAACAGAATAAACTTAAGGCTTGATAATGTCAGATTCATTGAGAGCGATCTGTTTTCATCCATTGGAGAGGAATATCTTCAAGGCTTCGATATCATTGCTTCGAACCCGCCTTATATTCCTGAGGGAGACAGAGAGACCCTCCAGAAGGAGGTCAGGATGTACGAGCCGGCTCTGGCCCTTTTTGGGGGAGAAGACGGACTTGACTACTACAGGAAGATAACCTCGCAGGCAAGGAAATACCTCGCTAACGGAGGATTATTGATTTTCGAGATCGGTGCCGGACAGGGGCCGGATGTCGCTCGGATCATGGAGGGAAATGGTTTTAAAGCTGTGACTGTCGAAAAGGACCTTGAGAACAGGGACAGGATAGTCGCGGGAAGATCATAAAGGAGGGGTAATATGGGAGCCCTTATAGACTTGTTCGTATCATTCTTTAAGATAGGAGCCTTCAGCTTTGGCGGAGGCTATGCCATGCTTCCTATGATACAGGAGGAAGTAATAGAGGTCCACAGGTGGATAACTATGGCAGAATACATAGATATACTGGCGATCGCTGAGATGACACCCGGACCTATTGCGATAAATTCTGCCACCTTCCTTGGTTACAAGGTCGCAGGAATTGCAGGCTCCGCAGTGGCGACTCTGGGAGTAATCCTTCCTTCATTTATCGTGATGAGCTTTATCTTTCATTTTATTTTCAGATTTAAAAGCTCGCCCTATGTGGATTGGATATTAAAGGGCATAAGGTCCGTAGTTCTTGGCCTTATTGCAGTTGCAGCCTTCAACGTTGCAATTTCAACCTTTGTGGATATACAATCGGTTTTGATTGCTATAGTGTTGTTTTATTTGGTAGCCTTTAGAAATTTCAACCCCATATACGCTATAATTCTTGCCGGTGTTATGGGCGTAGTATTGTTTTAGGAGGGGTTAGGCATGCTTTTAAGCTTATTTATGACATTTTTCAAGATAGGGGCCTTTACCTTCGGCGGAGGCTATGCAATGATCCCAATAATCCAACGGGAGATCGTGGAAAATAAGAAACTTATAAAGGATGAGGAATTTCTTGATGCAATAGCCCTTGCCCAAGCCTCCCCCGGACCGGTAGCCGTAAATACAAGTATTTATGTCGGTTACAGGATAAACGGATTTTTAGGTGCTATAGCCTGCACGTTGGGAACAGTTCTACCTTCATTTATTACTATACTTGTAGTAGCGATCTATTTCTACAGATTCAGGTCGTTAGCTGTAATAGACAAGATCTTCGCAGGGATAAGGCCTGCAATCGTAGCATTGATCCTGGCAGCAGTATACAAGATGTGGACAAAGACAAAAAGGACCTGGGCGATACTGGGTGCTTCCCTTGCAGCCGTTATCGCAGTTATGTTCCTTGGGATAAGCCCCATCTGGGTGGTAACCTCAGGTGCAGTATTATCTGTCGTCTATCACAGGTTTTTCGCAGCACCGCAGAAGGAGAGAGAGCATTAGCTTCTTGAAATGTACAGCTTCATCTAATATAATAGTGATGTGGTAGGATATGCGAAAAAGTAACATATAGAGGAGAGGTAAAAGCAGTGTTGGACAAATTAGCATTTATTGAAGATAAATACAGGGAATTGACAGAAAAGGCCATGGACCCGAACCTGATAAACGAGGACAGGGAGGAATGGCAAAGGGTAATGAAGGAGCAATCTGACCTTGAGCCCATCGTTTCAAAATACAGAGAGTACACCAAGGCAAAGTCAGAGCTTGAGGACTCCAAGGAGATGCTTTATGACAAGGCTCTGGATGAGGACATGAGAGATATGGTCAAGGAAGAGGTCAAGGCCCTTGAAGAGAGTCTTCAGACCTATGAGGATGAGTTGAAGCTGCTCCTTCTTCCAAAGGATCCCAACGACCACAAGAACGTAATCGTAGAGATCAGAGGAGGAGCAGGTGGAGACGAAGCAGCTCTTTTCGCGGGGGTTCTGTTCAGGATGTATGTAAGGTATGCTGAAAGGAACAACTGGAAGGTCGAAATAATGAACACTAATGAAATAGGTATTGGGGGCTATAAGGAAGTCATCTTTATGATCAAGGGCAAAGGAGCCTACAGCAAGCTAAAATACGAGTCCGGCGTCCACAGGGTGCAAAGAGTCCCTGAGACTGAGGCCAGTGGCAGGATCCATACTTCAACTGCAACTGTTGCAGTGCTTCCGGAGGCAGAGGATGTAGATGTTGAAATAAATCCTCAGGATATAAGGGTTGACGTGTTCCGTTCCTCAGGGAATGGAGGTCAGTCTGTAAATACAACAGACTCAGCAGTAAGGATCACTCATAACCCTACAGGGATAGTCGTCTCCTGTCAGGACGAGAAAAGTCAGCTTAAGAACAAGGAAAAGGCACTTAAGATTCTTAAGACCAAGCTCTACGACATGAAGATCCATGAGCAAAATGCAGAGATGGCACAGCTTAAGAAGGGTCAGGTAGGAACAGGGGACAGATCTGAAAGGATCAGAACGTACAACTTCCCGCAGGGAAGAGTAACGGACCACAGAATAAATCTGACCCTGTACAAGTTGAATAGCTTCGTAGACGGAGATCTCGAGGAGATGATCGACTCACTGACTACTACGGATCAGGCGGAAAGGCTACAGCAGATCAGCTAAAGAGGGGATGACCCTCTTTTTTTGTGAAAAGGATGAGATGGATATGGATACCAAAGTAATTAATATCAACAGCACAGAGCCAGAGGAAGAGTTGATACAGGCAGCAGCAGCTTTAATAAGGGACGGTGAGCTTGTGGCATTCCCAACGGAGACAGTATACGGACTGGGCGCTGATGGACTCAATGAGGATGCAGTTAATAAGATATTTCTATCAAAGGGAAGACCTCAGGATAACCCATTGATACTTCACGTCGATTCTGTAGATATGCTGGAGCAGCTGGTAATGGAAATTCCATTTGCAGCAAGACTATGTATTGAGAAATTTTGGCCTGGACCTCTCACGATCTTATTCAGACGAAGAGAGATAGTGCCAGATATAGTAACAGCAGGACTTGAAACCGTCGCCATCAGGATGCCAAGCCATCCCATAGCTCTTAGGCTCATTAGCTTAAGCGGAACACCGATAGCTGCACCCTCTGCAAACAGCTCAGGTAAGCCCAGCCCTACCAGGGCTGAGCACGTCCTTGAGGATATGGATGGCAAGATTCCAATGATAATTGACGGAGGTGAAACAGGCGTTGGTCTTGAATCCACCGTACTCGACCTTACCGGAGACAAGCCGATGATCCTGAGGCCGGGAGGAGTAACACTTGAGGATGTCAGGATGCTTCTTCCAAACGCAATTGTGGACCCTGCCTTGGGCCCATCAAACGAGGATATGGTCCCAAAATCCCCTGGTCAAAAGTACAGGCATTATGCGCCCAAGGCTCAGATGATCCTGGTTTCGGGGGAGAATAAAAAAATAGTTGACGAGATAAATCGATTGACAACAGAGGCTGTGCTTAAGGGCATGAAGGTAGGTATAATGTGCTGCACAGAAAACAAGGGCAGCTATTCTGCTCACATGGTGGCTGATATGGGGTCTTGTGTGGACAAGGAAACGATCGCCCACAACTTGTTTCATATCATAAGAGATCTGGACAGAACAAAGGTTGACCTAATAATTTGCGAGGCTGTAGGGGAGGATGAGATTGGACTTGCAATCATGAACAGACTCCTGAAGGCGGCAGGAGGAAAGCTTGTAAAGGTATAGGAGGTTCCTATGAAAGTATTGTTCGTATGCACCGGGAACACTTGCAGAAGCCCGATGGCAGAGGCATTGCTAAGAACTAAAGCGGAGGTTCTTGGTCTTCCAATCGAGGTAAAATCGGCAGGGATATTTGCCCTTGATGGCGACAGGGCAAGCAGAGGTGCCGTTGAGGCAATGAAGAACATTAAAAGCCTTGGTGAGCACAGGGCAAACATTCTTGATCTGGAGCTAATGAAATGGGCTGATTTGGTCCTGGTCATGACCCAATCCCAGTTATTCAGGATCTCAGAGCTTTATCCGGAGTTGAAAGATAAAGTATATCTTCTCAAATCATACGCTCTGGATCAGAATATAGATATCGAGGATCCATATGGAGGTCCTGTTTCACTGTATAAACGTGTAAGAGACGAATTAAACGAAGCAATAGATTCTATCATAGACAAAATCAAGGGATAAGGAGGGATTAAATTGAAAATAGGTATTGGAAGTGACCATGGAGGCTTTGAACTGAAGGAAGAGCTTATAAAATTTATGGAGGAAAGACAAATCGAGGTAATCGACTACGGGACTCATTCCAGGGATTCGGTGGATTATCCGGATTATGGTAAGCTGGTGGCTGAGGCAGTTGTAGCAGGCGAGGTTGACAGGGCTGTAGTAATCTGCGGAACCGGGATTGGAATTTCCATATCTGCAAACAAGGTAAAGGGTATAAGATGTGCACTATGCGGAGATACCTATTCGGCCAGGATGAGCAGAGAGCACAATAATGCAAATATGCTTGCTCTGGGAGGAAGAGTTCTTGGAATCGGCCTTGCAACAGAGATCCTCATGGCATGGCTTGAGGGGCAGTTCCAGGGTGGAAGACATCAGATCCGGGTTGATAAAATTGGTGAAATTGAAGCCTGATTTGTGGTATAATATCAAAGATAAAATTTTGAGGGGAGCGATTTGATGTCTAAAGTTGTCGTAATGGACCATCCGTTGATAAAGCATAAAATCACAATGATAAGGGATAAAAACACTGGCTCAAAGGATTTCAGGGAGCTGGTAACAGAGATTTCCACGCTTATGGCCTACGAGGTCACAAGGGATTTTCCGCTGACAGAGGTAGAAATAGAAACTCCGATCACAAGGATGATGTCACCAGTCATAGCGGGAAAGAAAGTAGGCTTGGTTCCAATTCTTAGAGCCGGACTTGGTATGGTCGATGGAATGCTGAACCTTATACCAGCCGCTAAGGTGGGTCATATCGGTCTTTACAGAGACCCTGAAACCCTAAAGCCCGTTGAATATTACTGTAAGCTCCCCATGGATGTCAGTGAAAGAGACCTTATACTTCTTGACCCTATGCTCGCTACGGGAGGCTCAGCCATTGCGGCAATAGAGTTCCTGAAGAGAAGCGGAGCCCAAAGTATAAAGCTTGTGTGCCTTATTGCAGCACCAGAGGGCATCAAGGCTGTTCAGAATGCCGCTCCGGATGTGGACATCTACCTGGGTGCGATAGACGAGAAATTAAATGACCACGCCTATATAGTACCAGGACTTGGAGATGCGGGAGACAGATTGTTCGGCACAAAATAGGAACAAGGGCAGTTTCAGCTGCCTTTTTGTGCTTTTTGAAAGCAGATAGTCAAAAGTTTGACATAGTCCCGTTTCTTGGGTAGAATCTAATATAATAGTATATAGGGAGAATTCAGCACGATGGAAATACTAATCAAGCCTTTTTTAGTATCGGCATTGATTTCACTTGCCGCTACTCCAATAATTATAAAATTAGCTCCCAAAATAGGAGCTATGGATATCCCTAAGGATGAAAGAAGGGTACATTCAAAGCCGATGCCGTTGATCGGCGGCGTTGCAATGTATCTGGCCGTAATGATCTCCATGCTTTTGTTCCTTCCAGGATCAAGAGAGCTTTATGGTATAATGGCGGGTGGGACCGTTATTTTTGTTGCAGGTCTGAAGGACGACATGAAGGGCATGAGCCCCGTGGAAAAGCTCATCTTCCAGATAGCGGCAGCAGCTGTGGCGATATGGGGCGGTGTACAGATAGATTTCGTTACCAATCCATTATCGTGGGGAGGTACTGTCATACCATTAAGCTGGATCGGGGTACCTGTTACTCTATTCTGGATAGTAGGGATCACAAACACTCTTAACCTAATAGATGGACTTGACGGACTTGCGGGAGGAGTGGCATTTATTTCCGCACTTTCCTTTACAGCAGTCGCTCTTAAGCTGGGAGTGCCCCAGATTGGGGCCCTGGCAGTGATGGTTGCTGGTGCATGTATAGGCTTTTTACCTTATAATTTCAATCCTGCAAAGATATTTATGGGGGATACCGGGGCATTATTTTTAGGATTTATGCTCGCTGTGATCTCAATAGAAGGAGTAATGAAAAGCGTTGCCACAATCGCTATGCTTGTGCCCATAATAATATTGGGAGTGCCTATATTCGACACAACTTTTGCTATATTCAGAAGAGTTTTGAGTGGACGCTCGATAATGTCTGCAGATAAGAACCATCTCCATCATAGATTACTCAAGAGAGGATTTTCACAAAGAAAGACTGTAATGATACTCTATGGGATATCTGGTATATTCGGGTTGTTTTCTGTTCTGGTATCCAGGGTCAACAGCAGGCAGGCAGTATATATGTCAGCACTTCTCTTTGTAGTAACGATCATTTATGCCGTAAAATTCGGCCTGTTCAAAACGACAAAGGACAGCAAGGAGGACGAGAAATGAAGGTAATGACAGTATTTGGGACAAGACCTGAAGGAGTCAAGATGGCTCCCATAATAAAAGAGCTTGAAAAGAGAGAGGGCATTGAGCAGGTAGTCTGCATCACTGCTCAGCACAGAGAGATGCTTGATCAGGTAACCGAGCTCTTCGGTATTGTACCACATTACGACCTTAATATATTTAAGCCAGGGCAAACCCTGACTGATATAACCGTCAACTCCCTCAAGGGTCTTGAAGATGTAATAAGAAAGGAGAACCCGGACGTTCTTCTGGTACAGGGAGATACAACGACAGTATTTGCAGGAGCTCTTGCTGCTTTCTATCAAAAGATCAGCATTGGACACGTCGAGGCAGGGTTAAGGAGCGGCAACCTGTATTCTCCTTACCCTGAGGAAGCAAACCGAAAGCTGGTGGGAGTGCTTGCGGATTTTCATTTTGCACCAACTGAGACTAATAGGGGAAATCTTCTTCGTGAAGGGTACCCTGATGATAAAATATATATCACAGGCAACACTGTAATTGATGCCTTGAAGTACGCGGTAAGAGACGAATACTCCTTCAGCGATGAGAGACTCAACCATTTGGACTTTATGAACAGAAAAGTAATTCTCCTGACAAGTCACAGGAGAGAGAATCTGGGAGAGCCCATGGAAAACGTATTCAAGGCAGTCAGAGATGCCATTGAAATGGTACCGGAGGCATTAGTTGTATTTCCAGTGCATCTAAACCCCAAGGTTAGAGAGATCGCAAACAGTATACTTGGAGACAACCCTTCAGTATATCTTACTGAACCAATGGATTATGAGCCATTCACTAACCTTATGGCAAGATGCTACATGGCTGTTACAGACTCAGGAGGTCTTCAGGAGGAAGCGCCGGCTCTCGGAAAGCCCGTACTTGTCATAAGAGAAGAGACAGAAAGGCCTGAAGGTATCCAGGCCGGGACAGCGAGGCTTGTGGGGACATCCTACGAAAATGTTTATACTAACCTTCTTCAGCTTTTGACTGACAAGGAAGCTTATTCCAAAATGGCTCATGCGGTCAATCCATATGGAGACGGTAATGCGTCAAAAAGAATTGTTGATATTTTAACAGACACCTTCATGGGTATGAGGTAAAATAGTCGGTAATAACTAATAATATAGATAATATAAGGGAGGTAACAAAAATGAAGCAGGCAGTAATAGTAAGTGCAGTAAGAACACCGGTAGGAAGCTACGGCGGAGCATTCAAGGACGTAAGTGCAGTAGCGCTTGGGACAACAGCAGTAAAGGCAGCCATGGAAAGAATAAACCTTGACCCCAAAATGGTAGACGAAGTGATCTATGGAAACGTCCTCCAGGCAGGCCAGGGACAAAACGTAGCAAGACAAGTTGCAATACACGCAGGCATCCCTGACTATGTCACCTCATACACAGTAAACAAGGTAT